>NHCFC00100__coassemble_399_pt1 | contig 33869 bp, 32 predicted proteins | sample NHCFC00100__metabat2_low_PE_022 | metagenome-assembled genome bin NHCFC00100
TTTTTTGACAGCCGTTTCCGCTGCATCCAAATAAAACAAAATGTCACTTTTGCCTTCCTGATTGGTTCCTTTGTACACCTCCGTATCCAGGCCTCCGATACGAAAGCCTGCTCGCAAGTAAAACAGACAGGCAGAAGGATTGTTGTCCTGCGCTTGTGTATAGATGCCGCGATAGTCTTTGGCAAGGGCCGCTTTCAGTGCCTGTTGGATCAACAGTTGACCGATTCCTTGCTTGCGGTAGTCTGTGTTGACCTTTAAGTCATAGAGGTACAGATACTTGAAAAAAGCGTCTTGAACGATCGCTAAGCCAATGCATTTTCCATCATCATAAGCACCGATAAACAGACTGTTTCGGCTCATTTCATCATAGCAATAATTTTCATCTGGGAAACGCATCGTCTGAATGTCTTCAGGTGCAAATTTACAGATCGTGTACTGCCAGTTGCCCTCATTATAAGACGGCAGCATTTTCCCCCATAAGGAGAAGGGTTCGTTTTTTAAGCGGATGTCAGCTTGATGTTTTTGATCGATCAGTTTGATTTCTAGCATGGGGCACCTCGTTATCTTTTTTAGAAGCAGTTGTTTGGTTTGATGTGGTTGTGAGTATTGTACATGCCAATGTCTCGCTACTAGGGGAACATTGGCATGCACTTGTTAACCATTTTAAAGTGGATTTCAATCGATATCGTTATTATAAAGTATAGAAGTTTCGATTTTACAAATACCCATAATAAAGAATCTGATGATTGGCATATTGCTGGTAGTCTTTTAGGCAGCGAATCGCTTGGCTATAATCTTCTGCTCGGAGATGGTCGATGTAGGTTTGGAAAAATTGAACCGTCGACAGTGTTTTTTTGGGCGAATTTTTAGGATTCGCCATTTTTTTATAGATTGAGGCACTAATGACACGGCTGCTCAACCATTGGTAGGTGCTGACCAGAAGATCATTGGGGCTGGCTGCCATGATCGCCATGTAGACTTCTGGCATCTTGTTCATATAATTGACGTAATCCATCTGCTGTCGGTACGCTTTGGCTTCATTCAGCAGCTGTTGAATGTCGTCAATCGCAAAACTCCCCAAGCCATCAGCAACCTGCTCAGTAGTTAAAATCAGCCAATTGACACAGATTTGCGTGATATCGGCCAGTTCTTTGATTGAAGCTTCCCGCAAAACGACCCCGCGGTTTTTCTTATAAGTGACCAATTTTTCGTGTTCCAGCTGTTTTAAAGCAGAGCGGATCGGGCTGCGGCTATAGCCGGTCGATTTGGACAAAGAAGCTTCCGAAAATGCTTCGCCGACTTTGATATTTCCTGTGAGGATCTCACTTTTTATTTTTTTATAGACAATGGTTTCGATGGTTTCTTCCAACGTCGTTTCCTCCATTTGTGGGTTTACAAGACCTTTACGTAGTTTTTACCCGTTCTTGATGACGCCTTTGTTTCAATCAAAGTATACTACATATTGTTAGTAGTATACTACTAAACAAAACGAAAAGTGAGGATTTTTTATTATGAATAAAAAACAGTGGGCTTTGGTTGGTCTCATTCACATTTTTGCACTAGGTATGCTGGCAGGCTGCGGGAAATCAGCAGCATCGGCGGATGCTAAGGATGGACAGTCAGTTGATAAACTGACGATCGTTCAAATACAAGATGAAACAAATCCAGACTCTGGTCAGAAAAATGAGCAGTTCCGTTCAGACATGTCAGAGGCGTTAGGAATTGAAGTGGAAGAATTAGAAGGTGCTGACTATTCAGTCGGGATCGAAGCATTGAAAGCAGGGAAGCTGGATGTTTTACTGGTTAGTCCAATGAGTTATTATCAAGCCAAAAAAATCGCAGGTGCAGAACCACTAGTGACAACGACTTCAATGGGCCAAGAAGAATACAAAACGCTTTTCGTTGTTGGAAAAGACGATACCACGACGCAGTCATTAGCTGATTTAAAAGGAAAAAGCTTTGCCTTTGTTGATCCTGCTTCTTCTTCTGGCTATATGTACCCCAAGGCGAAATTAGTCAAAGAGTTGTCATTGGACCCCAATCAATTAGAAAATCCCGGCTATTTTTTTGATACTGTTGCCTATTCAGGCAAGCACGATTCCAGTTTGATGGGGGTAGCCAAAGGAGATTACGATGCCGCAGCAGTGGCTGGACAGGTCATCACCTCACTCGTAGATGCTGGGATGATCCAAGAAGACGATATCCGAGTGATTGGAGAAACAGAGACGATCCCGAATGCCCTCTTCGTCGTTCGCTCCGATTTGCCAGCAGAAACCAAAGCGGCATTGAAAGACTTTTACCTTACCTATGAAAACGAAGGGTATTTTGAGACCTTCTATGGCAGCAAAGAGGTTCGTTTTACCGAAGCAAAAGATGAAGATTATGAAGTGGTACAAGAAATGGTCGAGATCCTTAACTTAGAGGAGGAATAGTCATGGCGAATAACTTATTAGAAATCAAGCAGTTGAGCAAAACCTATGATGGAAAAAAATACGCGTTGTCGCAAATTGATTTAACGGTGACAGAAGGGGAATTTATCGTCGTGATCGGTCCATCGGGTGCTGGGAAATCGACCTTTATCCGCTCAATCAACCGCATGATCGAACCTTCTGAGGGGCAAGTGATCTTTGCGGGGACGGACATCACCCGTGCGAAGAAAAAGCAGCTGCGACAGATTCGTTCAGAAATCGGCATGATTTTTCAACATTACAATCTGATTGGCCGTACCAATGTGCTTAAGAATGTCCTGCATGGGCGTTTAGGGAAAATTCCTTTTCGCAAAACGGCTTTCGGGCTGTATCCTGAAAAAGACAAACAAGAGGCGGTCCAACTATTAGAAAAAGTCGGTCTACAAGAGCAGATGTACCAGCGAGCCAATGCTTTGTCTGGGGGACAGATGCAACGAGTTGGTATATGCCGCGCCATCATGCAGCAGCCGAAGCTGATCTTGGCGGATGAACCAATCGCTTCTTTAGACCCTAACGCTGCGAAAGTCGTCATGAAACAGTTGCAAGAGATCACCCAAGAACGCCAGATCACCTGCATCGTCAATCTGCATCAAGTCGATTTTGCCAAGGCGTATGCCACTCGGATCATCGGCGTCAAAGAAGGGAAGATCGTCTTTGATGGAAAGCCCCAAGAATTGACAGAAGCGATGATCGCACATATCTATCAAGGAAAAGAAGAACAGCAGAGGTTAACGCAAGCAACGATTCCCGTAGGAAAGGAGCAGTTGACCTATGGAGAAGCCTAGATTTGTGATTCCGTTGAGGGTTGAGTCAAACAAAGGACGAGTCTTGAACGGCTTATTGGTAGTAGTAGCTGTTCTATTGTCGTTTGCCTATTTGCAAATCAATGTGGTGGAAGCCTTTCGGTCACTTCCAGCATTTGTGGGATTTTTTGTGCAAAACTTTTTCCCAGCAAATTTTGCAAATATCCGTAGTTACTTGCCTTTGGTGGCAGAGACCATCTTGTTTGCGATCGTTGGCACCTATCTCTCGGCTTTTTTGGCTTTTGTCTGCGGGTTGCTGATGTCAGAGCAGACAAATCCCTATCCTTTCGTGCGGACGAGCGTCCGCATGGTGATCTCTTTTCTGAGAAATATCCCAGTACTGGTTTGGGCATCGCTGTTCGTTTATATTTTCGGCATTGGGAATATGGTGGGACTTTTGGCATTGACCGTTGCGACCTTAGGTTTTCTGGCTCGTTCTTATGCGGATTCGATCGATGAGATCGGCAGCAGTAAATTAGAAGCGCTGCGAGCAGCAGGCGCCTCTTATTGGCAGATTCTTTTTCATGGATTGATTCCTGAATTTATTCCTTCTTGGATCAATTGGACTTTGTTTTCTTTCGAAATCAATATTCGTGCGTCTTCCATTTTAGGAATGGTAGGGGCAGGAGGAATGGGGATCATGATTCAGACCAATATTCGTTTATTTAAATACCGCGAAGCGTTTGCCCTAATTATTCTTTTAGTTTTGCTGGTGCTATTGACTGAATTTGCAGTCAATCAGCTTAGAAAACGAATTGCCTGATTGAAGGAGGAAGCGATGACAACAAAAATTGCATTATCTACGAAAAAAGAACGACTGCTGACTTTAGGCACGATTTGTGGCCTCATCTTGTTGCTGATCACAAGTGTGGCTTTGCTGGACTTGGAGGTCGCGCGCTTTTTAAGCCGTTGGCAAGATGCTGGGACGATTTTGGCAAAATTTATGACCCTCGACTTTTCAAAAATCATTCCAGCGTTGGGCCAATTGTTTGTGTCCTTGTGTATGGCGATCTGCGGCTTATTCATCGGGTGGCTCATTGCACTGGTATTAAGCTTTCTTGGAGCAGCCAACACCACACCGCATCTTTTCCTTTCAATGCTTATCAAGGGCAGTGTAGCGGTAGTACGGGCCGTTCCAGCCCTAGTGTGGATCTTGATCGTGGTGGCTAGTTTAGGATTTGGGAATACCTCGGGGGTTTTAGGACTGGTTTTCCCGACGGTGGGGTATTTAACAAAATCCTTTATCAGTTCGATCGAAGAACAAGACGCGGCAATCATTGAAACGATGCAAGCCACCGGTGCCGGCTGGCTGCAAATGATCACAGAAGGCCTGCTGCCTAACTTGAGCAGCCGCTTTCTAGCCTGGACGTCGATTCGTCTAGAAGGCAACATCGCTGAATCGATCTCACTCGGAATGGTAGGCGCCGGCGGAATCGGCATGCTCTTGACGCGGGCGATCGGTCAATACAATTATGGTGAAATTTCGATGCTGATTTTGCTGATCTTTTTCACGATGATCAGTGTCGAATTAGGGATCGGACAAGTCAAAAAACGAATGAGATAAGGAGACGATCAAGAATGTACACACGATTGCCATTAAAAGGAACCTATAATACAAGAGATTTAGGCGGTTATGCCGCAAAAGACGGAGCAACTGCCTGGAAGCGTTTCTTAAGAAGCGACAGTCTAGCCAATCTACATCCAGAAGATATCGCTTTTTTACAAAGGTATCAGCTGACGACCATCATTGATCTACGGACGACCTTAGAGATCGAAAAGGAGCCAACACCTGTGATCGACGGTGTGGAGAATTGGCCGATCTCTTTGATTTCAGAAACGATGGGGGATGTGACCCAACTGGAGCAGCCGCTGATTTTCAATATGGCGGAGCTGTATATCCAGATGATTGAAGACCGTAAAGAGCAAATCAAGCAGATCATGGAAACGATGGCGGCTGCCGAAGGTTGTGTGTTATTTCATTGTGCGGCGGGCAAAGATCGGACGGGTGTGATCGCTATGCTGCTGCTTCAACTGGCAGATGTCGCAAAAGCCGATATCATTGCCAACTATCAAACGACGCACACCTATTTAGCTGCTAACCCGCTGGTAGCTCAGCAAGTCCAAACGATCACGAATGAGATGTGGCTGTCAGCACCTGAGTATCTGTTGCCCGTTTTAACGTATCTTGAAGAAACCTATACCGATGCGTATCATTATTTGCGGACGATTGGTGTCGCGCAAGAGACCCTCGTTCATTTGCAAAGCAAGCTGATCGATGTGGCAGTGACGGTTTAAGGTCACGAACAAACGGAACATCTAAGTGAGGGACCACCGCTTCTTTTGAAAAAGGGGTCCCTTTTTGTCTTAGTCACAATGACCGACGGAAAAATACGCCTTAAGTTTGATTATATTTATCGCTTGTTTTTTTATACTGAAGGTAGATAGAAAAAACGGAGGACAATCACTTGAAGAAAGCAATTAGTATGATCCTGCTCGTGTTAACGATCGGGACCGTCACATTGGTTACATGGTCTTATTTTACGAAAGATGATTCCAGCGAACTGGTTCAGCTGGTGGATCGTTTCAATCCTTTCGTACCGGAGAAAAAGGTCTATGTCAAAACATCCGACGAGTATGGCGTGCCGCAAGAACACGATTCCTACGAATATACGCAAGAAGGAATCAATGAAGATGGACAAAAAATAAAAATCACGTTTTGGGCACCACAAAAATTAAAAGAAAATGCCTACCTAGAGCTTGATGCAAAGGGCAAACATGTGGAGTCGTATCAAGAGGTGACCGAGCAGGATCTCCCTGACACTATCAAAGAAGAGTTGGTTACGACCCATTGATCATAGAGCCTGCTTGAAAAAACGGACAGAAAGTCATTTCCCACAAGTCGGGAGATGGCTTTTTTAGTGCCTTCGCCTAAAGAAAAGCTCGCCAAGATTTGATTTAGGTGAAAAAGATTAGAGGATGATAGAATTTTCAGAAAAAATAGATAATTTTTTCAATTCTTAGTTGCAATAGCAGAAGTGTCTGGTATTCTCTATGAGGTAGTTAAAAAAAAACATTCATATAATTAAAAATAGCAACAGTGAGAGAATCACCTTTTATGAAGGATCAACGGTTTTCAAGGAGGAACCTATGACAGAAAAAAATCAATTAAAAAAGCAGATGAAAACCAGACATATCACTATGTTGGCACTAGGTGGCGCCATCGGTGCTGGCCTATTCAAGGGCAGCGGTGAAGCGATCCAGTTAGCGGGGCCTGCGGTCTTGCTGGCGTTTATTTTTTGCGGGCTGATCTTATTTGTCGTTATGACAGGACTGGGACAGTTGGTCTTATCTGACCAAAAACAACATGGCCTTTCGGGCTTAGTCCAGCCATATCTCGGCGTGCATACAGCGGATTTCATCGACTGGATCTACTGGTCGATGTGGATGATTAACATCATCGCCGAAGCAGTTGCTGCCGCAAGCTTTTTGCAGTTGTGGTTTCCCAATATTCCAGCTTGGATCTTTGTTTTGATTTTGGCACTACTCACGACCATCATCAATTTGTTTTCGGTTCGCTTGTTTGCGGAAACGGAATACTGGCTTTCCTGGGCCAAAATCAGTGTGGTGATCGCGTTGATCTTGGTGGGTCTCTATCTGGTTGCCACGCAAGTCTTTGACCTGGGCTTTTTACCGACGATGAGACAAATGACAGACTATGGTGGTTTTGCCCCCCATGGCATCAAAGGGTTTATCAATTCTTTACTGGTTGTGATCTATTCGTACGGCGGTTCTGAGTTAGTAGCCATCACGATCAGTGAAGCAGAAAATCCCAAAAAAGCGATCCCTCAAGCAATCAAAGGAGTAATGACTCGGATTGCCGCTTTTTACATCATTCCCTTGTTTCTTTTACTGATCATTTATCCGTGGAATCAATTAGCCGATCCAAATGTCAGTCCTTTTGTGATGGTGTTTCAAAAAATCCATGTCCCATTTGCCTCCGACATCGTCAATTTAGTGATTATTTTGGCTTTGTTTTCGTCAATCAATTCTGGGGTCTATGCTTCTTCAAGAACGTTGTTTTTCCGATTAAGCAACAATGGCCAGAAAAAAAGCCGCTTTACGATGCTGAATAAAAACAGCGTGCCCCAACGAGCGATCATGTTTTGCAGCGGTACTTTATATCTTGGGGTCGTTCTTTCTTACTTTTTAGGCGACAAACTCTTCAATTATCTAGCAGGCTCCCTGTCTTATACTGTATTGCTGATCTGGTTGTTGATCAGTGCGGCGGCGTTTGTTTTGGTACGCAAGCAGAAGAAAATGGGCTATACGATTTTCTTGAGTGGGGCGATCCTTGCACTGATTTTGCTGTTTGTCGGTATTTTGATCACTAACCCATTGGCGGTCACTGGCTTCACCGCACTATTGTATACGATCATTTTTCTTAGTTTTTATTGGAACCATCGAAAAATAGGGGAAACCAGTGAAAAAAGTTGAAGAAACGTCCCTTAAGACATAAACTGATGGGGAAGGAACCCCGCGTTCGGTTGTTTCTTCGGTTCTCAGGAATGTGACGATAAAATAAAGTGTAGGAGAAAACGAAAATGGTTAATTTTTGGACATTGATTTTCGGCACCCTCAGCTGGGTCGTGGTGGAAAGTCTGCTTTACAATCCGATGCATAAGTGGGGCAAGTTTTGGGCGAAAGAATCAGGAATGGCAGAGAAGATGGCTGATCAGCAGATGACGACCGGTGACATGCTCTTTACCTTTGGCGGCACGATCGTTGGTGGGATCCTCTTATCAGCAGCGACCTATCAAGTCGTCTATTGGTTTGCAACCTTCGATCATGATGGTTGGCTGATGACCTCCTTGCAAGTCGCTTGCTTATTGTGGTTAGGGGTGTATGGGGTCGCCACCTTCGTGATGGCTGTTTACTCGGGACAGTCCCGCAAATTAGTCGGGTTGCACCTTGTGAATGGGTTTCTAGGAGTGATCGTTTTAGGACTTGTTGTCGGCTTGATTGGACAGTAGGCAACGATCATACCCCAGCGAGAGCGTTCAAAGGTCTCAACGAATCAATCCTAAAGAAAGCCGATCTTGTTTCAACAAGGTTGGTTTTTTTGTGCGTAAAATTAATCTTACTATAAAAAATAGCTATAAAAGCAAATAATTTATGCTATACTAAAAGCACTTTAATCTGTAGAAAACCAAATCCGCGGATTGCGGAAAAACCAGCAAAGAAGCAAAATTAGGGGTAACGAGGAGGAAAAAATGAAAACGAAAAGCATGTTAGGTAGAGGAATATTTGCTGCCGTTTATTTAGCGACACTATTTTTCTTGACAAGCTGCAGTAGCTCAGGGGTTGACTCTGCAGCTGCGAATCAAGTATTGACCAATAGCAACAGTCATCAGCAAAATGCCTTGTACGTTTTGGAAGACGGAAAGCTCACCGTTAATAAAACGCTGAGTTTTTTGGTCGATTCGAATCAGGAACCTGCGGACTTGGTAAAAGAACAAGAGACGCAATTAGTGCAGATCAACGAAACACTGCAAGCAGAGTTTCCCAAAAGCAAAGCACTGACTGCGGCAGACATCGGTCCTATGCACACCTTTGAAGTGACAAATGCCCAAGTGATCATTGATCAAGAGAAAAAGGAAGTGCGCATGACTGGCGATGATTTTGAGAAAGTATTCAAAATGGCGGACAACAATGACAAGCGTCTGATCGATGACGAACAAAACGAGTACGAGTTTTCGTATGAGGAAAACTAGCAAGTGACAAAAAAACGGCTGCCTCCGACGAGACAACCGCTTCAGACAGTAGACAAACCTTAGACAAAAATGAGGTTTGTCTTTTTTCGTTGCAAAATATTAGTGACTATTACGGAAAACATTTTGCGCAAGGAGTAAGTCCGCAGATATTTTTATCAATAATAAATAGATTTAAGGTATTTTTTATTATAAAATGATATATAAAAGAGTTGTTTTTCGTTTGCGGTTGTTTTTTTGGATAAACAGCTCTTGGTACAAATACACTTGTTTGCTTCATCACTGGAAAAAATGTTTCGAACAAACGGATGAGAGCGAGCAACTACCTGCAAACAAGCAGCTTTCCTTCGCTGCTTCCCCCAACTAACACCATAAAAAAGATATTCCCCCTCACTTGCAACCAAGCCACTTCATTGATAAGAAAATCAGTATGTGCAAAAGGAGAAACCATGAAAATCACACAAATCCAATGTCCCAGCTGCTTGGGTCAGTTAACCGTTGACTGGGAGACAGGAAAAGCAGTCTGCCAGTATTGCTTAACGAAGTCAGTCCTACATTCGCCGCCAAAACAAACGCAAGAAGCTTCGAATGAACAGGTTCCCGTAGTTTTTCAAGAAGTCAAAGAAGGGTTTTATTCGTTTACCTTTAATGAAGACGAGGTAGCAATTGCCTTAAAGAAATGGCTGATCCAACAGGAATCAGTTCCTGAGGACATTGTCGTTCATCTTGAAGTCAGCGAGGTAAAACGATATTTTATTCCGATTTATGAATTTCAGGTGACCTATACGATGCACTGGGAGGGGGCCTTTGGCTACGATACCCATTCCATTGCTTGGGACGGCTCGCATACGACCACGTGGGAAAAGAAGCGAGGCGACCATCCAGATGAGACGGTCATACTCTATCAATGCGGCAGTTCGGAGGTGATCGAGCAAGAAATTCCTCAGAGCTTCGAGGTCAATGATGAAATGAAAAGAAAACCGCACTTTAGTACCGATCAAAAGGAATTTCAACAGCTAGTCTCAGCACATGCTATTCATGCTTTTCCCTTTGATATTGAGCAAGAGCAGGCGCTCTTTGGTTCTGAAAAACAAGCGGAATTGAGAGCCCAGGCGAATGCGGTGATCCAGAAGAAAGAATCTGCCGATCATCTAAAAGAGCTGCACCTAGATCTTTCCCTGATCAGCTGTGCTACAGAAAAGCTCTACTTTCCCCTGTATATGGGCACCTTCAAGTACCAAGAGCAATCCTTTGAATTTGCGATCGACGGCAAAGATCCTGACCGAATGAAGCTGCCGATTATCCCACAGTGCCAAGAAACCTTACAAACGGTTGCGAATTTTTCAAAAGCTCGCAAGGTTTTTGGCTGGTCCTCCGTACTCTTTTTTACGTTAGGTGTGCTCCTGCTGTTCCTTGCACTATTCATTTCTGAATGGATCCCTCTAGGAAGAGTATTTAGGGCTGTCATAGGGGGGATTGTCATGAGTTCTCTGCCAACTGCAATCTATTGGGTAGTATCGGGGATAGTGTTGCACTTTCTAAAAGAACAGTATCTCAAAACAGTCCAAAAATTTAGAGATGAGCTTAAAAGAGAATTATTAGGTAAGAAAACGGCTGGGACAGCTTTGTTAGCAAACTATGAGAAGCGTGGGAAGCATCTTGCAAGAATCAGGAAATTTTATGAATGGCTCGATACGCTTGCTTATGTGGTCGTGATCGCTACCCTTATTTGGAACATTCGTCGGTTTTTTTGATAAGCCATCTTGTTGAAAAAATGATTCATAAAAAAGGAGAAAAAATGAAAATCACCCAAATCCAATGCCCCAGCTGCTTGGGGCGTCTAGAAGTTGATTGGGACTCAGGAAAAGCAGTCTGTCAGTATTGTTTGAACGAGTTGCTGATCAAACCGGAACAAATAAACCAGGAACAAACAAAACAAGTCGTCTCGCTTAAAGAGTTGCCACGCATTCAAGGGACCGTCAAAGAAGGATTTTATCCGTTTGCTTATGATGAAAAGGCATGTGAAGAGGCGTTGAAAAATCAACTAGCATGGCAAGAGACCATCTCGGAAAGTATCTTTTTTGAGCTAGAGATGGTTCATCTAAAACGTGTGTTTATCCCGATGTATTATTTTCAAATTGCTTATGATGCGCAAGTGAGAGGGAGCTATGTCCACGAGGAACAGCAGAGGGGGAGTGGGCGCATTACTGCCGACATTTCTTTACATAACAGCGGGAACACAACGGTTTTCAATGAATATTTCCCTACGGATACCCAAAAAGAAGCGGATTACAGTATCAATGGCAAGCTGCCGCTGCATCTTCAAAAAGGAGCCGCCTATTGCACGGATATGCAGCAGTTTTCGGCACTTAGCCAAGACGCTCAGGTGCTGCCCTTTGATATTTCCAGAGAAGCGGCACTCTCGGATACCCATCTATTGGAAGTCTTTGAAGCAAAAGCCAAAGACCATTTGGTGGGAACAGATGTTGCCAATGAGGTTCAACTGACTCTTTTTCCGAAACAATGTGATACGGAAAAACTGTATTTTCCTTATTACATTGGCGAATTCAAGTACGGAAACCAAACCTATTCTTTCGTGGCTGATGGCACCGATGCTGAACGTCTTTTTCCAACCCAGCTTCCTGAATGTGAACAGCTGGTGCAAGTGAAGAAAAGTTTTTCCAAAACCAGTAGTGTCCTTTGGCAGTTCTGCTATAACTTTTTTTCATTCGGAATAATTTCAGGGACCCTTTTAAATGTTCTTTTTGGTGGCTTTTTAATGCCTGCTGTTGCCTTTAGTCTGCTCGCTTCAGCAGTCATCTTGCTGATTGCTTGTCTTGCGACTTGGTATTTCTTGCTCGTACCAGAGGTCAAGTTTTTCTCAGAGTACGGCAGATTCAAAGCAGAACTTTCTCAGGCGTTGAGTCAGTCGGATGGATCAACGGCTGCTGTGAAGAAAGCTTTTGAAGCCCGTAGGAAGAAACTCGTCCGAAAGACAGTATTTTACAGCGGTCTGGAAAACATGGCGTATGAATTTGCCTTGATTCTTTTTTTAGCAATCCTGACTTGGTATTTTGATTTTTATGGCTTATCGCTTCTAGTGCTGCTGGCGTTTGTCAGCTGGAATACGATCCGTATCTTTACAACGGATAGCTCCGATACCTGTATCGAAACGAAAGGATAATTCAATGGATATTATTCCGATTCAATGCCCCCACTGCCTAGGAGAACTAGAAGTCAACTGGGACGCTGGCACGGCGATTTGTCTGTATTGTCGTGGTAAAATGGTGATCAAACAATCTTTCGATCATACCAAAAGGCCGTATGCCAATCTTATGACAGCAAAACAGCTTTCATTGACGCATCTTGCTGTGTTGCTGAAGAAAATCAGTCAGTCAGCTGCTGCCAACCAAACGATGGATCCTCTTTCCCTGGGAAACTCGCCAGCGGCTGGGGTTTCAAGTGATCACAAGCAGTCAAAGCAAGCGGCAATGAATCAGACGTCTTTGATTCAGCGGGCGCCACGCGATCCAGCAAGGAGCGGAAAACTCGTTTGAATGCTTTTTTGCAAGAGCAAGATTTTTTGTTCTATTTTTCTGGAGAAAGACAAGTGCTGCCACGGCAATGGCAAAGACAAGTCCTTACCAGTTTTCAAGTGCCTGAAACGGAGACGCCTCTGGCACTGCTAACGGCACAGATGACTGGCAAGAAAGCGAATGCGGGGCTACTTTTTGGTATCGAGCGAGTGTATTTGTGCACGTACGAAAAGAAAGAAAAACGAATAGCCAGTTTTTCGTGGAGTATTTGGAAAAACCTCGCCTTTGAGGTCCAACATAAAATCTTTGGCAGTTTTTTGGTGGTTCAACAGGAATACCGCATTCCTCTTCAAGCATTGGGCTTTGCGACCCAATCATTTTTGCAAGAATTACAGCAGTTGTTGCAAGAGTGGGAGGCTGGCTAGTGCTGAGTATCAATAAAATCAAATACAGGATCAATTTATTGGTCAAAAAAACAAAGAGAGCGTCGCAAACAGCGGCGCTCTTTTTTCATTTATGTGGTTTCTAGGTTTCCAACTCAGCATCGTTGGTTTCTGATAAATACTCGGCTTCATCGTTTAAAAGACTGGCCGTCGTTCGCAGCGTGTCGTAAGAATGCAAAACGGCAGCGAGGCTTTTTTGCGAATCACTGATTTTCATGGTCGTCGAATCGGCACTATCTAACACGACTAAGGCTTGTTGGTTGATGGCTTGCATGGTTGCGGCAATGGTTTGGGTCAACTGCTTGGTCTGTTCGGCTAATTTTTGCATTTCATCCGCAACTACCCGAAAGCCAGCTGCTTGTTCGCCGATCCGTGCTGTTTCGATGGAAGCGTTGAAGGATAGCAGTTTGGTTTGTTGTGCAATGCGGTCGATGTCATGCAGCACCGCTGTCACCTGTTGGCTATCCATTTCTAAGGCATGGGTCGTTGCTTGATTTTGATCAGACAGCCGTTTGACTTGCGCCAAGTTCTCTGACAAATGATCGACTTGCTGGTGCCCGTTGGCAGAAAGTCGTGTCAGGGAAGCCGCACTTTCTTGCACTTTTTTGATAGTGACCGCTAAGGCTTGTTCTCTTTGGGTAATGTCAAAAGCGATTTTGACGACGTTGACGACTTCTTGCTGCTCATCGAGGACGGGGAAGTAGATCCCTTCTAAAATCAGTTTTTCTCCTTGTTTGTTTTTCCGGATGATTTTGTCTTGAAACCGTTGCTTTGAGTAAAGCAGTTGATTCCAGAAAGCTTGGTAATCCGTACTGGCAGCATAATGGTCAAAACAAAAGGTCCGATGCGGCAAGCCAATGATTTCTTCTTGGCTATAACCTAGGATATCCGTCATGTTGGCATTGGCGAAAACAACTTCTTTTTGCGGATCAAAGACTATGACAGCGAGTTCTTGAAAAATAGCAGCGAGCAGACGGTTATTTTGTGTTTCATCTAATGTGAATTTCATACGTACTTACCTACGCCTTTCAGTTTTTTGGGAAGTTTACACAGCGAGTGTCTTACAGTTATCGGTGATGAAGGCAAGGCAGTTAAGAGTGCAAAAACCACCTTTTTTGTCGAGCGAAATGCCTGGAAGCAGAAGGAAGCAAGATTCTTTGCATCAGAATGACTTGGTGGTACCCTTAAGGTCAACACGAACGATTTCAAACAAAAGGAGAGAATCGTATGACAGATAGAATTTCGTTGGAAAAAGCAGCCGTTGAATTTAGTGAGGCAAATGCACCGCACCCACGGATCTATGAATTACCGCCAGAAGAAGGGCGCGCACTATTGGAACAAGTCCAAGAGTCACCCGTCAATAAATTGGCGGTTGAGATAGAAGATCAGACCGTAGATACAGGCGAATGGGGGACCATCAATGTTCGTTTTGTTCGTCCTGAAGGAAATCATGCGATTCTCCCTGTCATTTATTATCTCCATGGCGCGGGCTGGGTCTTCGGCAGTGCCGCGACTCATGATAAATTGATCCGTGAATTGGCGGTACGAACCAACTCGATCGTCATTTTTCCTGAATATAGTCGTTCACCAGAAGCAAAATACCCAACGGCGATCGAACAAAATTATGCGGTCTTGCAGCAATTACCGGGATTTGTCGATGTCAAAGGCTTAGACCTTAGCCGTTTGACCGTGGCTGGCGATTCCGTAGGTGGGAACATGGCGACCGTTATGACCTTGTTGACGAAAGCCCGTGGCGGCATTCCGATCGCACAGCAATTATTGTTCTATCCTGTGACAGATGCCCGCTTTGATACGCCTTCGTATGAAGCATTCGGCGAAAATTATTTTCTGACCAAAGAAGGGATGCAATGGTTCTGGGATCAATACACGACGGATGAAACACAGCGGAATCAAATTACCGCTTCTCCTCTACGCGCGACCAAAGAGGAGTTAGCCGATCTGCCGCCAGCGTTGATCATTACAGGCGAAGCAGATGTCTTGCGGGATGAAGGGGAAGCCTATGCGCAGCATTTACGAGCAGCTGGCGTGGAAGTCACCCAAGCACGGATGCAAGGGATCATCCATGATTTTGTGATGGTCAATGCGATGGATCAGACCCAAGCCGCACGAGCGGCCATGACACTGGCTGTCGGTTGGCTGACGGAAAAAAATGTCCCCGCAGAATAAAAAACCGACGAAAGAAGCTTCTTTTTAGCGGTGTTCTGATACAGAAAAGGATGTATGGAGTGGAGCGATCCACTCCTTTTTTTGTCGGAAAAATGGAAAGACCTACACCTGCAGTCTGAAGCAGATGCAAACGCTCTCTAAAAAAACTCGTTTTTATAATACAGATATTAATAAGTGTTTTTCGTTGATAAATAAATAAAAAGTGCTATTATATGTATTGTGATTAATACAGTTTTTGAAAAGAGGTAATACAGTGAGTGCAAAAGGATCAGAAATCATTGTTGAAAGTTTAGAAAATCATCGGGTGCCTTATATCTTTGGGATTCCCGGTGCAAAAATCGATGGCGTGTTTGACGTGTTGAGTGATCGGGGACCAGAGTTGATTTTGGCACGACATGAACAAAACGCGGCATTTATGGCACAAGCAATCGGTCGCCTGACAGGAGAGCCAGGAGTCGTCATTGCAACAAGTGGACCAGGAGCCAGTAATTTAGCGACTGGGTTGGTCACGGCAACTGCCGAAGGTGATCCCGTCTTGGCACTAGCAGGCCAAGTGAAGCGTTCTGACCTTTCAAAATTGACCCACCAAAGCATGAATAATGCGGCATTGTTTGCGCCGATCACGAAATTCAGCAGTGAAGTCCAAGATCCTGAAACCCTTTCTGAAAGTATTGCCAACGCCTTTCGCATCGCAAAAACAGCGAAAAAAGGGGCGAGCTTTTTATCCATTCCTCAAGATGTGACAGACGGAACCGTTCAAGGGGCAGCGATCAAACCTCTATCTTCGCCTAAATTAGGCAGTGCCGATGCAGAAGATATCCAGGCACTCGTCGATCGGATCAAAGAAGCCAAACTGCCTGTCTTACTCTTAGGGATGCGGGCTTCAGGCGTGAAAGAAACACAAGCGATTCGTCAGTTAGTTGCAAAAACTGGGTTGCCTGTCGTAGAGACCTTCCAAGGCGCTGGGATCATTTCTCGTGAATTAGAAGAGCATTTCTTTGGCCGCGTCGGCTTGTTCCGCAATCAGCCTGGTGATATGCTGTTGAAACGCAGCGACTTAGTGATCGCTGTGGGGTACGACCCGATCGAATACGAAGCTCGCAACTGGAATGCGGAAAAAGATGCCCGCGTGATCGTCATCGATGAAGTACCGATGGAGATCGATCCATTTATGCAGCCAGAAGTTGAACTGATGGGCAGTATCGCGAAAATTATTGAACAACTATCAAAAGCCATCGATCAGTATCACTTGACCGAAGACGCTCAAAACTATTTAACGACGCTGCAAACCAAACTCAATGAAAAACCAGCGGATGTCGAAGGCAGCAACAATACCTTGCATCCCCTGGAAATCATCGATGCTTTGCAACAAGAAGTGACCGATGACATGACGGTGACGGTGGATGTCGGCAGCCACTACATTTGGATGGCCCGTCATTTCCGCAGTTATGAGCCACGGCATCTGCTCTTTAGTAATGGCATGCAGACCTTAGGGGTCGCTTTGCCATGGGCGATCGCTGCAGCGCTCGTGCGACCAAATACTCAAGTGATCTCTGTATCTGGCGATGGTGGCTTCTTGTTTTCTGCCCAAGAGTTAGAAACAGCCGTCCGTTTGAAACAAAACATCATTCACTTGATTTGGAATGACGGTACCTACAATATGGTGAAATTCCAAGAAGAAATGAAATATGATCGTGCTTCTGGGGTTGATTTTGGACCCGTTGATTTCGTAAAATATGCCGAAGCGTTTGGTGCCAAAGGCTTACGGGCAACCACCAAACAAGAATTGATGGCAGCCATCGAAGAAGGCTTTGCAACGGATGGTCCAGTGATCATTGATATCCCTGTGGATTATTCAGACAATGCCGATCTTGGCAAAACGATCCTACCTGATCAATTTTATTAAGACCAAAGGAGCATCAAGATGAAAGTGAAAAACAAAAGTTATTTATATCAGCATGGCACCCTAGGTGGGTTGATGCAGGATTTAATGGATGGCACGGAGCAAATCGGCAAAATGCTTGAATATGGCAATTTTGGGATTGGTACTTTGGCTGGTTCCAATGGTGAAGTGATTATTTTAGATGGTGAAATCTACCATGTAGACGAGTCGGGCAAGGTACAAGTGCTCCAAGGAAATGAAGGAACCCCCTATGCGGCAGTCGTTGATTTTTCTGCGGCGAAGCACCTGCAGGTCAGCCAAGAAATGACCGATGAAGAAGTGAAAAACCACGTCCTGACAGAAGTCAGCCCGAATTTGTTTTCCGCTGTCAAAATCCATGGGGTATTTACCAAGATGCACGTCCGCGTTGCCCCAAAGCAAGAAAAACCGTACCCAAAATTCATTGAGATCATCCAGCATCAGCCGGAATTTCAAGCAGAAGATATCAGCGGAACGATCGTCGGGTTCTTTACCCCGTTGTTGTTCCACGGTGCTGCGGCCGCCGGTTTCCATTTGCATTTTATTAGTGATGATCGCACATTTGCTGGTCATGTCTTAGACTTTGAAGTGGCAGCTGGTGAAGTCGAATTGATGGAACTAGCCGAATTTCGTCAGCATTTTCCTATCGACAACCAAGACTACTTGCAGCGGGAGATCGATGTCGCAAAAATCGCCAAAGATATTGAAGCTGCCGAATAAGCAGCAGGCAGCAAAAATAATTGATCGCCAGTAGAGTGGTCTTGAATCGAATGGAACGCAAAAAAGCAGTGAAGCCAACGCTTCGCTGCTTTTTTGTGCTTCTTTCTATTCGGATGGTGGTATCGTCATGTATTATCAAGTACAACTAATCGCAAAATCCTTGGATTGATCCGATTCAAGAGATGATTCCAATCGGCAGCATCAGGTATCGATTTTAATAAGACGCTTTCGACATCCAGCAAATACTCCGTCGCATATTCAGGGTAGTTGGTGATCAGCAAGTTGATATTTTTTTCCTTTAAGTACTCATGGGAAAGTTCGTTTGAATCAGGGTAGTACATTTCATGATAAAAACCTAGATATTTTCGGATAATGCTTTCGGCATGCTCGCAAACATATTCATTGCCTTCAAAAATAACGGCAATGATTCGCGGCTTGCCCCAATTCTCTTCAATAATTGCTTCCATATGGAACGTGAGGCTTGTACAAAAATCATCCAAATGATCGAGAGAATAGAGATTTTTTACAAGCGGGTGGGAAAGGAGAAACTGGCGATTTTTCGCAAATTCTGCGGCAAACTTTTCTTGGACAAAGTCATTGAGGTCGTCAATATTGATATTCATCGTTGGCGATAACAATTCACGGAGTTTGACAACGATGAAAAAAGATTCTAGCCAAAGCAAGTCTTTTTGTTCATCCAAACTATGCCCACGATTTTGTGCGTAAAAATCTGCAGTGATCTGTTTGATCTCTGGCCATTGGTTGTAATTGCGGCAAAACGCTTCGCTGGCTGCTAGGTCGGTGTTGATTTTGCGGCGACAAATGATACACGTCAAAAGGTAGACGGCTTCTTCTTGAGGGAATTCATAATGAAAATAACGCCGAATGATTGTTTTTAGCGCCTCATAATCAAACAGCAGATCATTTTTTTTGATCAGCTCCTTGAGTTGAGGGGAGGGGGCAGCAAGTAAACCACGTTTGCTGCGCTCCACGCTAATATAAAGGATATAAGCAAAATAAGAAAACGAAGAGCTCTGTAAGGCCTTCGTTTCCAAAAGGTCAGTGATTTCCATCACCGCATCTTGTACATGGATCGAGGGAAATAACGTGTGGACATTAATGTCAGACTCGTAGTAAAAAAGACAGAAAAATTTTCGTATATCGATCTCCGAACCTGCCAAAGAGACGGGATCCGTTTTGATTTTTAAACAGAAAGGGGATAAAAATGGCTGTATTTTCCGGAAGTAGCTGATCAGCGCTTGTTCAGAAATATTAAGCGTTAAGCTCCAATCAAAGAGGGTTTGCTGCTCATCATAAAAAATACTTTCTAAAATCTGGAAAATCGGTTCATCTTTTATCAATTCTTGCTTTTGCTTTCGATACCTATCATGATCGATTTCTTCAAAAAGGTACCCGATTTTTGCTGTATGGATCGCAATCGCCCCTTTAAAGTGCTCTCGCAGGCTAGCGATGTCAGTAATCAACGTACGGGTACTGCTTTCGGTCACTTCAGCAAGTTCTCCCAATGTACGGGTGGGACTTTTCTCAAATTCATTTAACAATTGCAGCCAGCGAATCAACGTGCGGTTTCGCATGAATTTTAATTGAAATGTTTTCATGTCAGCCTCCAACAAAATAAGTTTCAATAATTATAGCATAATCATTTGCACAGATAATGAAACCTTCAACTGTTCGGCGTTTTTAGTCATAGTCCCTTGAAGACTCTGACTGCCAGCAGAAAATTTCTAAGAATATCAATTCTTCAGAGTAAGTATAGCAAGGACCTGAGAAACCAATTGCCAAAAATCATACATAAACTTGAGAAAAATGAAGCACGAATAGAAAGGGTCCCAACGCTCGATAAAAAGCCAATGGAGCAAGAAGAGACAATTGAAACACTGTTGTTCAACGGGCAGCCGCCTATTTGAACAACAGTGTTTTTTTCTGATGACGCCAGAGGATCTTAGGCAACAGAAAAAAACTGCTGAAGCCGAGGATCGACAATGCGTTGGATGCAAAACGTGATCTTTTACCAGTAGACCCATTCTCCAAAAGCTCGTTCTCTTTCGCTAGGGCGGGAGTCATTTGCTTGAGTCGAAAAAACGAAGCGTAGTATAATAAAAGAGAATTGATATTTATTTACTAATTGGATGGCAAGATGTTTTTTCAATAGAGGTTGTTAAGAGGAAAAAGAAAGAGAAAGGATTTCGCCTATGAAGCATTCGCAAAAAGGGGTAGCGCTTCTTTTGGTTTGCGGACAACTTTTAGCTGGTGTGCCAGTTTCAGCTGCGGTTGTTGCATCAGAAAGTACGACCGTTACCCAAACATCAGAAACAGCTGCACAAGCAAGTGACAGCAGCACAGCAGGGACGATCGAAGAAACCGCTCCAGCAGTGGAAGGACAAGTGCCCGATTCTGAGCAAGGATCGGTACCTGTAGAAAGTGTACCAGAAGGATCTGAGACAGCGGCGGAGGGAACAGAGCAAACCGAAGAACCGACCCCAGTTCCCCAACCGACCCCAGAGCCAGAACCAGAGCCAGAACCAGAACCAGAGCTACCGAGTAAGCCAGAGCCTTCTCAGCCAGAAGAACCAACGCCAGCACCGAAACCAGAAAAACCAACGAAGCCTGAAGCGCCCAAACCTGAGACGCAGCCAGAGAAGCCCCAACCGTCAAAACCTGTAGAAACGAAACCGACACCAGAAGCAAACAGTGAAGCAAGTCAAGAAACACCTGCGGCTGTGTCACCGATCATGCCACCAAGTACCCAAGCACCAAGCGCGCCAAGTCAATCCGATCCGACACCGCAGCAAGGCAGCGAAACGAGCTTGACGGTCACACCAGTAAAAGAAGTGTGGGATTTTATCCAAGAAATCGGCGAAGATGCCCGAGAAATCGGCTTGAAAAATGATTTGTACGCTTCTGTCATGATTGCCCAGGCTATTTTAGAATCAGGTGGCGGGCAAAGCAGACTGAGTCAGGCGCCATACTTCAATCTCTTTGGCATCAAAGGAACCTATCAGGGACAGGGTGTCGCTTTTCGGACACAAGAAGATGATGGTTCGGGAAATCACTACACAATCACGGCAACTTTCCGCCAATATACTGGCTACAAAGAGTCATTGATGGACTATGCTCGCTTGTTGAAAGAAGGGGTCGGGCAGCAGTCTGATTTTTATAAAGGTGTATGGAAATCAGAAGCGGCTTCTTATCAAGAGGCTGCCCATTATTTGACTGGTCGGTATGCCACTGATACCGCGTATGATCAAAAGCTGACCGCATTGATCGAAGCCTATGCGTTGACCCGTTATGATCAGAAAAAACCTGATGTGACCGCAAGTGAGACGTATCTTTTTCCTGTTGAAAAAGCCGTTGTCACTTCTACCTTTGGTCCACGTTGGGGAAGCTTTCATCGAGGTGTTGACTTTGCCGCAGCGTTTGGGACACCCATCATGGCGAGTCAATCTGGAACGGTCATCCGTTCAGAGGTTCATCCTTCTTGGGGGAATTATGTAGCAATTCTTCATGACGACGGGATGACGACGCTCTATGCCCACAATCAACAGAACCTTGTGAAGGTTGGTCAACAAGTGGAACAAGGAGAAACGATTGCGCTCATGGGTAGTACGGGCAATAGCACAGGCGCACACCTGCACTTTGAAGTCAGTGCATCGCCTAGCTTGAGCCAAGCGCAATTGGTCGATCCAATCGCTTTTTTAACAAAATAAGAATAGTCAAAAAAGAGAGTATCAGAGATGCTTTCTTTTTTTTGTTTTTTTCTAGTCATTTTTTCGAGAGCAACGATTTTAATTTTTTTTTCAGGAAAACCGAAAAAATGTTTAAAAAAATCGTGCATAGATTCTTTATAATTTTCACATAACCGTAACAGTTGCTAACCCATAAACTGGCGTGAACAGATCGGTCAGCCAGCAGCACAAATGGTAGGTTCGAATGCTATTGATGATGAGCGGAGAAGCAAAATCGTTACAGTTATTACCCCTACGAATAAAAACTTGCTAACGAAGTAGGGGAGCGAATAATCAGGAAGTGCATCAATTATAAGTCTACTCCTTTTTTTCTAATCAGTATTGATCGTTGAAAAGAACTAACAAGAAATGATTAACCATAAAAAAGTAGAAGAGATAAATGAGCTGCTCTTTTTTTCTGTTAAACGAAAAGAATGTTTTACACAGTGATGCATAAAATAAAAAAAGAGGGGAACATTTTATGAGAATAAATAAAACGGATTTTGAGGCAGTGATGGCCAATAGCGAATTTTTAGACTATTACTGTCAATTATTTGAACGAAACGGTGAACGATCCGTCACGGATACGCAATTAGAAAAATTACACTATTTGATTCAAAAGCAGGTGGCACTAACGATTCAAAAGAATGCGAGTTATTCCTTTTTTACACAAACATATAAATTACCTGAAACACTCGTAAAGGATTACCAACTGTTAGCGGAGTGTACCGAGCGGCTTTCAAAAATAGAAATGGATCAGTTGATACCCAAACAATTTATTGAGCAAGACTTTAACGTACGGGTGAAAAAAGCAAGTCAAGAATCTCAATATGAGCAGCTTTTAAACATCATGTCAGACACATTTAGACAAATAAAGAAAACATAGGTGGTTTTTCACGCAGTAGCTTTTTCAAACATGAAGCAAGATGCGTATCCGCTCTAGGTGGTCTCTAATGAAAGCAAAAGCGAAATCCTTGCACTATTTTCAATAGCCGATAAAATAATTGTTATACAACAGTAGTCTGGAACCCACGCTTTTTTTCATCAGGCTATGAAAAAACCGATTTTTTATGTAGGATGAAAACCGATATAATGAGACTGCTTAGGCGCCTTTCATGCGTAATTTAGCCGCAAAAAAGAAACTTTTTAGTAAGGAGCTTATGTTTGAAAAATTTTCAATTGAGTTTTGTCACAAGCAAATCGACCGTCCGATGGCTGCAGATTCTAAGTGAATTTGAAAAAAATGAAATTTGTAGTGCCAGTCAATTGGCTGAAGTAACAAGTAGTACCACGAGGACGATTGGCAAAGACATCAGTCAGATCAACGAGTATTTCTGTGGGCTGATCCTGATCACTTCCACCAATCAAGGCTATTCGTTTGAACTATTTGATTATTCACAGTATGAAAAGAAAAAAGCCTCGCTTTTAGCGAATGAACCGCTCTTTATTTTATTGGAAAATATTTTTATTGGAGAGTTAAAGACGATCGATGAGTGGGCGGACTGCTTGTTTTTATCCAAGAGTACCTTATCGAAGTACTTGCAGCGCATTCATGAACAACTGGCACGTTTTGATCTCCAGCTAGCATTAGATCCTGTGAATATCGTTGGGGAAGAAGCAGATATCCGCAATTTCTTCTGTACCTTTTTTTATGAAACGGACAGCACCCCCCACACTGTATTTCCGCCAGCTGCGGTCCAGCAGGCAGTAACGGAAATCGGCAGGATGTTTGACAAAAATAGTTACCACACCGTTTCGTTTTCACAATACACGTATCTGCTCTATATTTCGCTTGAGCGATTTATGCAAGGTAAGACTGTAAGACTGTGCAAATCAACGTTGAATTGTACCACGCCTTGCGACACAGTATTCAGCTGATGCACTTTCAACGAATCAATGGGGTCATTGAAAAGTACTTTCAATGTCGATTGACGAACGATGAACTTATCTTCTTATTTGTTAGTATTATCACAAAGAAAAAACTGCAAAATGTGATCGTCGAACAAAAGTTTTGTCTTTCTTATAATCATTGGACTGAGATTCGCACGTTGACCAACGATTTTTATCAGATGTTGAAGGTATCGTCGAAAAAGCCCAAAGAAGATCGGATTCTGATCGAATCTTTTTTTACCTCTGCCAAATTGAAGGAGTGCTTATCCACTTCTGCCAATCGCAATATCTATGATGTGAATGCGTTTATTAAGAGAACCTTTCCTAAGGAATTTGCTGCTTACCGAGAGTTTTTAGAAAATAGTCGCGAGTACCACAACCTTTATTCTGAGGAGTATCTGACGGATTTTTGTGCAAACTTAGTGATTTATATCGAATCTGTTCGAGAACGTCATTGGTTTCCCCGGAAAAATATCGCCTTTATCTTCGAAGGAAATAACAATATCGTTCAGTACATTGAAGGCTGGTCTAACCGCTATTTTAGCCGATCCCATCAAGTCTTTTATCCTGACTCAGGGGAAGTCAATGCTCAGTATTTAGAACAAAATACCATTGATCTGCTAGTGACGAACTATGCCGAGCATGCGACCGAATTTCGAGATATCGTTGAATGTATCGTCTTCAAAACGATCCCGTCTTCTTCTGACTGGAATCGGCTGCTTGAACGGATCAATCCTAACGTCACCCGCCAATTTGCCCTAAAAGACCTCTTCTAGTTTCCCATTATGTTTTGACCTAAAGAGTTGCTAGAAAGGGCCTTTTACATGAAAAGAAAGCATTTTTCCTTCACTGCATAGACAGACGTAAGGAAAGATGCTTTCTTTTTTAATGGCTTGACTTTCCGCAGCTGTGCAGGAGTGTGGGGAGGGGAAGTGGGGAGTGCATCAGGTACGGATGCAAGCCTTTGGAACCAGCAGTTTTCAATTCAATCGATCGATTTGGGCGGAATCATTGGGCTTCACTTAAGTAAATCAAACTCCAAGGCGCCTTTTGGTTTAGCTGAAGACCGGTCAATTCCCGATAGAAACAGGTTTTGTCTTTGACCGTCAGCTGAATGATTTCTTCTTCCGTATACTCGTTTAGAGAAGAAATTTTTAAAACATAAAGTTCTTTTAGTATTTGCAGTTGTGCGTCGATATCTAATAGCAACGACATTTTTTCGAAAAAAGTACCCTCGTCTTGTTCATAGATCGCTAAGAATCGTTGGCGCAAAGAGAGATAAAAATTAAAGATTTTTGGGTGTGTATAAGAACAGGGCGAGTGGATAAATTCTTCGTCAAAAAAGTTTAAATATTCTTCGGCTGATTGGATCGTTTTTAAGTTCATATCAATACTCCTTATAAGTGTTAGGAAAAGGCGACAATACGTGTCATTATCAAAAACAGTCACTGTTAAGCAATGTCTTACTGAGAAGGTCCGTTTGTTTTTTTAAAATGATTGGGGGAAGGACTTTCGCTACATTCAATGTACAGGATATTCCAAATTGGCTCAAACGCGTTTTTTCGTAACCATACGAAGATTTGTTTTTCGCTAGTATTAACGTCAAAAATGTTTAAATATTCTGATAATTGTTGTTATAAAAAGAATATTTCCGAATTGGGCGAAATTGCTGGGTTTCCATTCTTTGCCTGCAGGTTGTTTTTTCATTTGCTGAAATCATGGACGAGGACAAAGCAGTATCAATTGACCGATAGGCTCATCCCCGTCATTTTTTCAAAGGTGTGATACTATAGAATTATCTAGAAAAACGATCCTTTGATTCAAGCTGCCAATGCCAAAACAGTGCCAAGACACGCAGTTGCAGTGAGACGCAACCGTCTGTTTTGACGAGAAGGTTTGGCTAAATAGGGACGTTCATTAAAGCAAACGAGGAGCAATTCAATGAAAGAGAAAAAAACAGTTGTAGTGATCGGCGGCGGACTTGGTGGTCTATCAGCGGCGGTCTCATTAGCCCAAAATGGCTTTGATGTATCATTATATGAAAAAAATCACCACTTAGGCGGCAAGTTGAACCGACTGGAAACAAACGGCTTCGGCTTTGACTTAGGTCCTTCGATTTTGACGATGCCGCAGATTTTCGAAAAATTATTTACTGGCAGCAATCGCGATATGGCGGATTATGTTGCGATTCGCCGATTGCCATTGGAATGGCGCTCCTTTTTTCCTGACGGCACCAAGATCGATCTCTATGGCGATCTTGCACGTATGGCAAAGGAAAACCCGCACTTGTCGGAAAAAGACATGGCCGAGTACCAAGACTTTTTGGACTATGCGCAAAAGATTTATGCAATCACAGAAAAAGGCTATTTTGAGAAAGGCTTAGATACCACGAAAGAAATCTTGAAGTATCATGGCGTGATCAAAGCGCTGAAAGGCTTTGATTATTTCTCTTCGATGCATGATGCCATTCAAAAACGTGTCAGCAATCCGCAGCTGCAAGACATGCTGAGCTATTTTATCAAGTATGTCGGCTCATCTCCTTATGACGCCCCAGCCGTTTTGAACATGATGATCTATATGCAGCATGCCCAAGGTGTCTGGTACGTGCCAGGCGGGATGCACCGTTTAGCCGAAGGCATCGTTCGCTTAGCAAAAGAGATCGGTGTGACCTTCCACACGGGACACAAAGTGGAAAAATTGATCGTTGAACAGGAACAGATCCGTGCCGCTCGTTTGGATGACGGCACGTTGATCGAAGCCGACTATTTTGTTTCCAACATGGAAGTGATCCCAGCTTATGAAGAGCTGCTAGAAGAAGCGCCGACCTTTACTCAAAAACTGGAAGAAAAATTTGAACCAGCAAGTTCTGGTTTTGTCTTGCACTTAGGGGTCAAAACCTCCTATCCGCAATTGGCGCATCACAACTTTTTCTTTTCAAATGCCTCAAAAGAAAACTTTGATCAAAATTTCCATCAGCATCAGCTGCCAGAAGATCCAACGATCTATTTGGTCAATGCCAACAAAACCGATCCTTCGCAAACAGTGGCAGGGCATGAGAACATCAAAATCTTGCCTCATATCCCTTATTTGCAGGATAAACCCTTTACGGAAGCGGAATACGATGCTTTTCGTGAACGGATCTTGATCAAGCTGGAAAACATGGGCTTAACGGATCTACGTAAGCACATCGTGTATGAAGACCGCTGGACACCCGAAGACATCCAAAAGAATTATTTGTCACATCGCGGTGCCATCTACGGCACGGTCTCTAATCGCAAGAAAAATCATGGCTTTAAACACCCGAAACACAGCGAACGCTACGACAATCTATACTTCGTTGGCGGTACGGTCAATCCAGGTGCCGGCATGCCGATGGTGACCCTCAGTGGCCAGCAAGTCAGTGAGATGATCACCAAAAGAGAACACTAAGACAAGAAAGGATGATGACTGTGTACCTGCTGCTCGCTGGTATTTGCGCTGCTTGGCTGGCAGGCTGGCTGATTTTTTTCCGCCTGCCGACGATACCCACCCGCAAGGAGACAGCCGCATCCAAAGACTTGACGGAGAGGGGAGAACTGTCGATCATCATCCCCGCCCGCAATGAAGCAGAAAATTTGCCGCAATTGTTGGCGTCCTTGCAGCAGCAAACCCTTCATCCTGTGGAGATTTTGGTGGTTGATGACGGATCGGAAGACGAGACGATCGCCTGTGCCAAGGGCTTCGGTGCGACGGTCTTGCAAACCACTGCTGATTCTGCTGGGAAAGCGGCGGCTTGCTGGTTAGGCGCCTCACAAGCGGTGGGCAAGTATCTATTATTTTTGGATGCCGATACCTTCTTTCTAGCAGAAGATGGCTTAGAGCGTCTTTTCGCTGCGTATGAGGAGCGATCGGGACAAGGACTGCTCTCGGTGCAGCCCTATCATCAAACGAAGCGCCTGTATGAACAACTGTCTGCCGTCTTTAATGTCGTCTTACCTGTCGGGTTGAACCGCTTTTCTATCGTAGGCGAAAAACTCTCAGCTGGCGGCGCCTTTGGTCCGTGTATTTTGTGCAGCAAAACTGCGTACCTTCAAGCCAATGGACATCAGGACATGCCACAAGGAATCTTAGATGATCTAGCATTAGCGAGACGCTTTAAGAAAAAACGCTTGCCGATCGCCTTGTATGGTGGAAAAGACTTTGTGGTCTTTCGGATGTATCCAGCTGGTGTTCGTCAACTTGTTCAAGGCTGGACGAAGGACTTTGCCACTGCTTCGCAATCCACTCACCCTTTGATTATGGCGGGCGTCATCTTGTGGATCAGCGGCGGCATTGGGGTACTGGCGGCACCATTTCTGATGGAACCGCTTTGGCTAGGACTGCTTTTTTATGCTGCTTATTTTGGACAAACTCTGTGCTTTGCCCGCCGTGTCGGCAACTTCAACCGAATCCTGCTGCTTTTTTTCCCATGTTACTTTCTTTTTTTCCTAGGCTTATTTGGTTGGTCGTGGATCCAAACCCATTTGTTGAAATCCGTGACCTGGAAAGGACGCAAAATCAATTTATAGGAGGCGATGCACATGCCGCTGATCACCTTATCTCCACTGCTCTTGCTCATTACAGACAGCTTGGCTTGGCTGCTGTTTCATCTAGGCATCTCCTTTGGCTTGCGCAAAGTCAGTGATGCCTTTTTTGAACGTCATGCCAACTGGTTCCGTTCTTTTGCCTTTGAAAAAGGCGGTAGGATCTGGGCGGAGGTGTTTCGTATTCGTCAGTGGAAAGACAAATTGCCCGACGGCACTGTGATTGCCAAAAAAGGCTTTGACAAATCCCGCTTGGCTCAACAGCAAAAGGACTATCTGGAAAAATTCGTCATCGAGACACGCCGAGCAGAGCTGACCCATTGGCTGCTGATGGTTCCAGCACCGTTCTTTTTCCTCTGGAATCCTGCGTGGGCGGGCTGGGTGATGATCGTCTATGCGTTATTGGCTAACTGCCCATTCATCATGATCCAACGCTACAATCGCCCCCGTTTGGAGCGAGTCTTGCGGAAAAAAAGTGCCCTGCAAGTCAAGCAGAAGGCGACGGTCTAGGTTCCTGTAGGTGCCGCTTTAAGATTCGCTGAAAAATAGGCAAACTGGAAATCAAAAGGATCGGAGGGCAACTGCCTTCGATCCTTTTTAAAAAATTGGTGTTAATTTTTATGGGATGTGCCAAGACCATTTTTTGTACACTAAGGTCATTCAGAGGAAAGGGTGATCGTATGTCATCAGAAGGATGTGGGCAAATTTTCGAACTGCCAATGCAGGCTGTTGCAATGGTTGGTCATATGTTTGTACAAGCACGAAGTATTTTTGTAAGTGTAGAAAAGAGGGAGGGATGCGCAAGATGATTGAAGATAGCCGACAACGGGACCACTATTACGACATGCTGATTGAAAAAAATTCCCAATATGAAGGGATTTTTTACGTTGGGGTAAAAACCACCGGCGTCTTTTGCCGTCCCACCTGCCCAGCGAAAAAACCGCTCAAAAAAAATTGCGAGTTTTTTCAGACGGCACAAGAAGCGCTGCTGGCGGCGTATCGTCCCTGCAAACGATGTCGCCCACTCAGCTCGCCTAGCCACTTATCCCCTGACGTGAAAAGCCTGGTGGAAGCCGTGGAGAGTAACCCAGAGAAAAAGTGGACCGACAAAGATTTTGAAGAACTAGCGATCCATCCCAATACCGCACGCCGACAATTCAAAAAATATTTTGGCATGACCTTTATCGAATACTCCCGTGCACGCCGCTTAGGATTAGCGTTTAAGCAGATTCGTGAAGGAGAACCGCTGATCCAAGCGCAATTAGAAGCCGGTTTCGATTCTGGCAACGGCTTTCGAGATGCGTTTTCCCGGATTATGGGGGAATTGCCTTCCAACAGCCGTGAAAAAAAGATTCTTTCTTCTGCTTGGCTTGAGACTAAGCTGGGATCGATGCTGGCGATCAGCGACCAGCAGCAGCTTTACTTGTTAGAATTCGTGGATCGCAGAGGGCTAGAAACGGAGATTGCTGTTTTGAGAAGCCGCTTGAATGCAGTGATCATTCCCCAGCAAACAGCAATCATTCAGCAACTCAAGCAAGAACTGACGGAATATTTTGCAGGGAATCGAACTGTCTTCACGGTACCCATCGCATTGATCGGCTCTGATTTTCAGAAAGCCGTCTGGCAGCAGCTGTTGGCGATGAAGATTGGAGAAACATACTCTTACAAACAATTGGCACAGCGAATCGGCAATGAAAAAGCCACCCGAGCTGTTGCCAATGCCAACGGAAAAAATCAATTGGCGTTGATCGTTCCATGCCACCGCGTCATCAATAGCGATGGCAGCATCGGCGGCTATGGTGGCGGGATCGAACGCAAAAAGTGGCTGCTGGCTTTGGAAAAGCAGGTGCAGCCGACCACAATGATCTAAAAAGGACAAGTATGCGTCGGAATCAGCGCTTCATTGATCGGTACATGGAATGGATCGAATCCTTTTCATTAAAATATATATTTAGCGGAACTTATGGAACCTTTCATGAGTTCCGCTTTTTTTCTTAGATTTGGCGGGTTCATAGAGAAAAGGCGGGACCTTCGTTAGTGTCTAAGTGTTCTTTATCTCTACAAAAATAAGCATTGAATGATTTTCTTAAATAACCAAAGCATATCCTTTTACAACTTACAAAAAGTAAGTTATGATTATCTCGAATTCGAAATAAAGAGGTGAGGAAAATGGCGCATCAAGAAGAAGCGCTCAAAGCATACATCGGTTTGCTGCGTACGGCGAGTCGTTTGGAACAAGTGGCAAAAAAAGATGTCCGTTGTTATGGCTTAAATATCACAGAGTTTTCCGTACTGGAATTGCTTTACCATAAAGGCACCCATACGACGCAAGCCATCAAGGAAAAAATTTTGATCGCCAGCAGCTCCACAACCTATGTAGTCGATCAATTAGTCAAAAAAGGCTGCGTGCGCCGGGAACCTAGCCAAGAAGATCAACGGGTAACTTACGTCAGTATTACGGAAGCAGGCAGGGCATTGATGGAGAAAATTTTTCCCAGTCATGCACAAAAGATTGCGGCGAGTTTTTCCGAACTCAGCAGTGAAGAATTGCAACAATTAAAAACAATTTTACGAAAAATAACTTACGATCAGAAATGAGGAAAAGAAAATGAGAAAACAAGACCAATTATTAGGGGTACACCATGTGACGGCTATGACAAGTGATGTGGAACGGAATTACCATTTCTTTACAGATGTGTTAGGGATGCGTTTAGTGAAAAAAACCGTCAATCAAGATGACATTTATACGTATCATACTTACTTTGCGGATGATTTAGGGACACCGGGAACGACCATGACGTTCTTTGATTTTCCCAATACCGCTCGCGGCAGCAAAGGAACCAATTCGATCACCCGCACCAGTTTCCGAGTACCCAGTGACGCAGCCCTTGATTATTATGCCGCACGCTTTGATGAATTTGAGGTAAAACACGAGGCAATCACCACCGAATTTGGGAAAAAAGTGTTGCGCTTTTGGGATTTTGATACGCAAGCCTATCAACTGATCTCTGATGAACACAATACTGGCGTGAAAGCTGGTATCCCTTGGAAAAAAGGACCCGTTCCTACTGAGTTTGCGATTTATGGCTTAGGTCCTGTCGAAATGTCTGTTTCTTACTTGGCAGATTTCAAAGGGCTGCTGGAATCCGTTTTTGATTTCAAAACCATTGATCAAGTAGATAATCGCTATTTGCTAGAAGTCGGTGAAGGCGGCAATGGCGCCCAAATCGTTTTAGTGGAAGATACCACGAGCCCGCAAGCACAACAAGGGGACGGTGAAGTGCATCATGTCGCTTTTCGTTTAGCCCACCATGACTCATTAGCAGTCTGGCAAGAAGTCTTTGATAACTTGGGATTGGCCAACTCTGGCTATGTCGATCGCTACTATTTTGAGTCGTTGTATGTGCGCATCGGCCATATTCTTTTTGAACTAGCGACAGATGAACCAGGGTTTATGGGGGATGAGCCGTATGAAACATTGGGTGAATCCTTATCATTGGCACCATTTTTAGAAAATCGCCGTGAATACATCGAAGGAGTCATCAAACCCTTCAATACAAAACGCGCCTAAGGAGGCACATAGTATGCAACCCATTCAACAGATCCACCATATTTCAGCCATCGTAGGCGATCCGCAAACGAACGTTGCCTTTTACCGTGACGTGTTGGGGTTGCGCCTCGTCAAACAAACCGTCAATTTTGATGATCCGTACACGTATCATCTTTATTACAGCAATCAAGCATTAGAAAATGGGACCATCATCACCTTCTTTCCATGGGCAAATGCCCATCCTGGGCGAGTAGGAAGCGGACAAGTCGGCACGATCGCGTTTCGTATTCCTAAAGGCAGCAGTGCCTATTGGCAAGAACATCTGGCGAAACATCAAGTAACTGTCCAAGAAAGTACATTGTTTGATCGGCCAACTTTAGAACTTCATGATCAGCATGACCTGTCTTTGGCGTTAGTCGAAGCCGAAGAATCGGCAGAAACACCAGCGATTTTAGGCTTTCATGGGGCCGTCTTGCTTTCGGCACAACCAGAAGCGACCATTCAAACGTTGGCAGATGATCTAGGACTGAACATTTTTAACAAAACAGAGAAAAGCACCCATCTTCATACCGCAGGTACCCTCGCTCATGAGATCGTCGTGCCCCATGAAGCAATGCCAGCAGGGCGCTGGGGTGTCGGCACCGTCCATCACATCGCGTGGTCCGTGCCAACGGAAGCAGTGCAAAAAGAGTGGCAAGAATACTTGTACGATCAAAGATACGGAGTCACTGAAATCAAGGACCGCAACTATTTCAAAGCCGTCTATTTCCAAGAGCGGGGCAATATCGTCTTTGAGATCGCAACAGAAACCCCGGGCTTTTTCGTTGATGAACCGTTGGAAACGTTAGGACAGCAGTTGATGCTGCCAGCCCAATTTGAAAGCCGTCGTGCAGAGATCGAGGATCGCTTGCCAGACTTATCGGTTTAGAAAAAAGGAGACGCTGTATGCACTATTTAGATCCCAAGGATTTGACCCAACGAGAAAATTATAAACTACTGATCGGCTCCATCATTCCACGGCCAGTGGCAGTGGTCAGTACGCAATCAGCCGATGGTATCGTCAACATCGCCCCATTCAGTTTTTTTAACATCGTCAGCTCAGAACCCGTGATCCTCTCGTTGGCTATCCAGCGTAAAGAGGGGGAACTGAAAGACACCGCCCGCAATCTGTTGGCGACGAAAGAAGCCGTCGTGCATATTTTAGATCAAACAAATGTCCAAGAGGCCAATAAAACCGCGGCATTATTGCCCGCAGACCAAAGCGAGTTGACGGTTTCTGGATTTACCACAACGACATCGAAAACAATTGTCGTTCCTGGCTTGAAAGAAGCCAATGTACGCTTAGAAACGATTCTGCATCAGCACGTACCCATCAAAAAAGACCAGCAGACCACTGCCGATCTCTTATTGTTGGAAGTCGTCGGCTACCAGATTGCAGAGGATGTCTATCAAGATGGCAAGATCGATCCCCGTGCCTTACAAGCAGTTAGCCGGCTAGCGGGAAATTCTTACGCAACGATTGGGGATATTTTCGATATCAAACGACCAAGTTAAAGGAGGAACTTCGATGAAAGCAATCTACCAACAAGGAGCAGCTGACGCACCAGTTTTGGTGCTGCTCCACGGCACCGGTGGCGACGAACAGTCGCTGCTAGAAGTAGGCAAAGCCCTTGATCCCCAAGCGTCACTATTAGGTATTCGCGGCAATGTCTTAGAAAACGGCATGCCCCGTTACTTCAAACGCCTAGCTGAAGGGGTGTACGATGAAGCCGACTTAGCACTTCGCGGCGACGAATTAGCCGATTTCATTCGGCAAGCCGCCAAAGAATACAACTTTTCATTAGCCCAAGTGGTACTGGTGGGTTATTCCAACGGCGCCAACATTGCCATTCGCTTATTACTAAATGATAGCGACCACTTCAAAAAAGCGATCCTCTACCACGCCATGTATCCAGTCGAGAATTTACCGACGAATTCCTTGCCTGACACTCATGTGTTTCTGAGTTTTGGCAGAAACGACCCGATCGTTTCCCTAGCCGACAGTGCTTACGTCCAAGAGATCTTTACCTCGCGGGGCGCAGTCCTTTCAACCGTTTGGACCCCGAGTCATCAGTTAACGTATGAAGAAGTTGAACACTCACGCACATGGTTGACCGAACAATAAAGCAGTGCCTCTTTCCTAATCAAACAGCGATCCTGCTGGTTGGTTAGGCTTTTTTGTTTCACGTGAAAACAATTGAACAGAGAGTACATCAGCTCCACCAAGATATGCTTT
>NHCFC00100__coassemble_437_pt1 | contig 31850 bp, 30 predicted proteins | sample NHCFC00100__metabat2_low_PE_022 | metagenome-assembled genome bin NHCFC00100
CAGGAGGAGTACCGAGTGACACTACGGTTACCGCAGTAGACCCCAATATAGCAGAACATGCTAGAGCGAACTTTACGCCAAGAGCGCAACGTCTCTTGTTTGAGAATATTCCTCCTGTCGAGATCGTGCTTGATCCTCTGACCAATGATCGCTCTCAACGCAATTCCTATACGATCACGGGAGAAACCAGTCCCGGCGCTTACGTTCGTTTCAGTAGGGATCTGAGTTTACCAGAACCAACCTTAGATACTGTTGTAAGTGATTGGGCCCATTGAAACTGGTGAAGAGGAAACGGAATGGTTCCATGTCATTGCCGAAGAAGATGGCTCCTTTGAATTTGATCTCTCCCAATTTGATGACTTTGATTATTTCCGCGGGCAAGAAGTTGTAACGGCAACGGCATTTTTAAATGGACGACGCGATGAGACCTCCGTCATCGTAGACGGTGTCGATCCTCGAGATCCTCTGAATCCTGATGTAGATGTTGATCCAGATAATCGTCCGACGCTTCCTGAAAACCAAGGGTTGATCAGTATCGACTTTATCTCGCAATTTGATTTCGGACACGTGCTGATTCGTTCGAGTCAAGCCTATTATCCAGCACTGCCACAAAAACTGCGGAATGCAGAGGATGATCCTGCTGGTGGAGAACGTCCAAATTATGTTCAAATCTCGGATCGGCGTGAGGAGTCCACCGGCTGGACACTGAGCGCACGGCTAGATGAAGCAGGGTTTGTCAGTGAGGAAGGCCATCAGCTGCGGGGAGTACAACTCTTACTCAACAACATCCGCATGGCAACGACAAGTTCGAATACATCCAGCACCCCAACCTACTGGGAAAGCCGTGAATTAAATACAGGCAGACAAATCTTGGCAAAAGCAGAAGAGGGACAAGGCAGCGGGACATGGATCCAACGCTTTGGTGATGGAGAAACAATGGATCAAAGTGTGATGCTGGAAGTTCCTGTCAACGCTACGCCGCAAGCAACAAGCTATACGGGCATTATCCACTGGGAATTAAGCTTTGTCCCAGAGATGGACTGAGCCGCCCCAATGTTTCTCAGTAATCGGAAAAAGGAAGAAAATAGAGACAGCAGCTGCAGAGAAAATCTGCAGCTGTTTTTTTATCTGCAAGCAGCCATCGACGATGAAGCGACCGATAGCGCCCTTTGTGCTTTGGCGGATCTTCTTTGCTTAGAGAAATGAGGGGATCATTCATTTCGTATACTAGAGCAGATGCTGCTTTTTATTCCTTCACGTTGAAGGGCAAGAAGTAGTTTGGAAACATTCTGTCACAAAAGACGTAGTCGTTCGCCAAATGTTTCCTTAAAAATGAGAAGATCATTTTCTAGTCATTTGTTCTTTTTTCATCTATGATAGAAAGAAAACCGCTATCACGGAGAGTTTGTTTAAGAAAATCCTGTCAAAACTGTTTGACAATGCTTTAATATCAATGGATTTGAGCAGAAATCACAGCAGGTCTGCGTTAAGGTAGGAGAAGGAGGCCAAGATGACGATTGGGGAAGCACTAAAGAACCATCGAGTCACACAGCAAATGAGCCAAGAAGAAGTAGCAACAAAAATTTTAGTGACCCGCACATCGATCTCAAATTGGGAAACCGGCAAGACGGTCCCAGACAGTTTGAATTTATTAAAACTGAGTACCCTTTATGGGTGCAGTGTCGATGAGCTATTAAAAAAGGAGCGAGCAGGAATGAAAAAGAACTTTCGTACGATGACCTATGGTGCTGGATTGAAAGATGGAACGATGCGTTTGAAAATCGAGACCGATGCCAGCAAGTTTTTCCCAAAAGGGGTTGAAGTCAAAGCATCCGTCGATTTAGAAACAGGAGAAGTGACCTTTTTTGTCGAGCAAGAGGAGTTGAAAAAACTGAAAGCAGCCACTGACGAAAAATAAATTTTTTATGCAGTATTTTGCTGAATTTTGCTTGAACAAGAGAAAAAAAGTGATGGATAAAAAAACACGAGCCTAGCTGCGTCGTGTTTTTTTATGTGGGATGAAAGAGGGCTGAGACAATCGATGAAAGCTGATTCTACTTTTTCTTTTCTGCTATTTTCAAGGTTTGTAACGTTTGAGGAAAAGCGAAAAGACGCTAACGACTATATACAATATATAGTGAATATAACGGTTTTTGTCTAAATGAAGCACAATATATAGTATTTACTTTTTTGAGAGATTGTGTAAAATAGCAGGTGTAGTGAAGAAGGAGCTGTTGTTTTTGAGAGTAACTGTATGTTGCGGCACCCGTTTAGAAAATGAGAAAAAGTTGGCAAAGACCGCTCGTGCCATCGGCAATGCCTTGGCAAAAAATCACATCGAGTTGGTTTATTGCGGCCCTTTAGCTGGCTTGATGAGGGAGATCGTGAAAGGGGTCTTTGAGAAAGAAGGCGCAGTGACAGGGATCTATCCATCAGGTTCCTTTGCAGAAGATTTGCCGCCAATCGTCACTGGATCAAGCACCTATACTGAGTTCTATACGGATACGAGGGAGGAACAAACGCAACAATTGCTGGAAATGAGCGATGCCTACCTTGTATTACCTGGTGGATTTGGTACACTAGAGGAGTTGTCATCAGTATGCTCTTTTACGACTCTTGGGCCATTGTCAGGCAAGCCGATCGGTGTGTTGATGACCGAAGGCTTAACTGATGGACTAAAGCCGCTGCTAAAAATGGTTGAAGCTTCCAGCTTTGCTTGGGCTGAACTGTCTGAAACGCTCTTTTTCCTATCTGACGTTGAGTCGTTGATCCAACGATTGGCTGCGAAGGGGTCAGGAAAGGAGTGCTTGGCAGGATGAAGCATGTCTATTTAGCGGGACCGTTTTTTTCAAACGAACAAGTCGCCCGACTCAAACAGGTAGAACGCAGTTTAGCTGAAAACCCGCAGCCCTTGGCGGTCTATTCGCTGCGCTTGTACCAAGAAGGTTCATCTGAACCCAATACACCAGAACGGGCAAGAGAAATTTTCGAAAAGACATGCTGGAATTGACACGAGCCGATGTCGTCGTTGCCGTTTTGGATGACCATGAAGGGATCACCGATCCGGGAACAGCCTTTGAAATCGGCGCAGCAAACCTACGAAATAAACCAGTGATCACTTTTCAGGAAAAAGCCGCGGCGGTCAATCTGATGTTGACGGAGTCGGTGCAAGCGTATTTGACTGATCTGGCGGCACGAACAGCGTATGATTTTGAAGAGATGGCGCACCGAGCATTTGTCGGTGACTATATTTAATAAAGGATGATGAATGTGTTATTAATCGCAGGAACGATCGGGGCAGGAAAAAGCAGTTTGACTGATTTTTTATCGAAGGAAATGGCGTCGAAGCCTTTCTATGAAAACGTGGAGGACAACGATGTTCTGCCATTGTTTTATTCCAATCCAGAGCGATACGCCTTTTTATTGCAGATTTTTTTCTTAAACAAAAGCTTTTTAGGGATGCGGGAAGCTTTGTCCAATGATGACAATGTCATTGACCGCTCCATCTATGAGGATAGTTTGATGTTTCATCTAAATGCGGATCTAGGTCGAATCGCACCGATGGAAGTCGAACAATACGATAACCTGTTGAACACGATGTTGCGGGAATTGGAAGAATCAGCGCCGTTGAAGCACCCAGATCTAATGGTTCATATCAAGGTTTCCTTGGATACAATGATTGAACGGATCAACAAACGTGGTCGTTCCTATGAACAAATTACCAACGATCCGACATTGTACGACTATTACAAAGAGTTGAATCAGCGGTACGATGAATGGTATGAAAACTTTGACGTTTGTCCGAAAATGCAAATTGATGGGGATCAATTGGACTTTGTTGCCAATGAAGACAACCTCATGGTGATCCTCGAGATGATCCAAGAAAAATTGGCGGAAGTCCGTGAGACCCATGGCAAAGGACACTATTGTACGGACAAAGCCATCGCAAAAGGTGACTTTTCCAAGAAAAACGCAGCATCTGTGACAAGCTGACCCAGCAGTTGAGGACAGCTTACGAAAAAAACAAGTGTCTTATCGACAATGGGAGGGAGCAAGGCGATGAATGTTGAACGATTTATTGAGGCGAGGAAACAGGCGGGCTTCTCGCAGCAAGAACTTTCGGAAGGAATCTGTACGCAAGCCACTTTGAGTAAATTTGAAAACAACGGGCAGGCACCGTCCCTCAAAATTTTGATCAAATTGTGTAATCGGATCGGCTTGCCATTGGTCGACTTGTTTTCTTCCATGAATGTCGCAACGACCAAAATCAAGGAAGAATTGGCAAAAGCCGAATTCTACTTGATCACGAGCGAGTATGAACAGTTGGCTGCATTGCTAAGTCAAATCGAAGTGAAGCTGATCGATGAACCAGCATTAAAAGCGCAATATGATTATTTAAAAGGCTTTGAAATGATTTTTAATGAAGCGGCGATTACCGATGTCTTGTTTCAATTCGATCAGTTATTGATGAATGAAACGGCGGAGGAATTGTTTGATCTCTTAGCGTATACTGGGATCGGTTTGGTGTATGCCAGAGAAGAGGAATGGGCAAAGGCCGAGTTTTATGTGACGAAGGTCTTTGAGAAAATTTATACCTATCCGATCAAAACGATCGAAGACACGTGGCGGGTGTTGAACATCGTCTTTCATTGCGGCGTCTTTTATGCGAAAGTCGATGATTTGGAAACTAGTGATACCTTGTTGAATTATGTGTTGGCGATTTGTTCCGACAATCATTTGACCTACTACTTGGCTCGCGCGGCAGCCCAACTGACCGAAAATGCCATTCGTGAACAACAGCCGAAAGAAACGATTTTGGAAATGTTACACGATGCACGAGCGTATGCCAAAATCAATAAAAATGTAAAATTACTGGCGCATTTAAAAGCGGTCGATGAAACGATCGAATAAAAATATATTTTCGACAAAAAAGATTTGTTGCGCAAATGCTTGATAACTAGCAGTCCTTTTGACGAAGGGACTGCTTTTTTTGATTTTCTTTATATAAAAAAATATATAATCGTGTTGACAAAAAAATATATCGGGAGTATTCTTTAATTGTGAAAAAACTAACATAATTTGAGATACATCGTTTTGAGGAGAAGGGATTTTATGAAGGCAGCAGTGAGAGAAGCCGCTCGCACGATTCAGCGGATGGGCACGTCCATTGAGTTAAAAGTCGCTCATACAAAACCAGAAAGTGTACTGGACGAGCTGGAGAACCAGCTGAAAGGATACGACCATCGCTTTAGTGCCAATGATCCGCGATCGGAATTGAATCAGCTGAATCAGTTGGCAGGACAAAAGGGGCTTGTGCTTGATCCAGAATTGTACCAGCTGATCGAAATCGGCAAACATCATAGCTGCGCTCCCCACAGTCAGCTGAATATTGCCATCGGTCCACTGGTCCAAGCATGGCGCATCGGGTTTGAAGATGCCCGCATCGTATCAAAGACGCAGGTCAAAGAATTGCTTGCGCTAACAGACCCGCAACAGATCCAATTGGCAGCAGGCAAGGTTTTTTTGAAAAAAGCTGGAATGAGGATCGACCTCGGAGCATTAGCAAAAGGCTACATCGCTGATAAGTTACGCACCCATTGCCAAGCCCGTGGAGCAGCGTATGGATTGATCAACTTAGGCGGAAATATTGTCTGTTTCGGCGCTGCACCAAATCATTCGGACGGGCATTGGCGGATCGGGATCCGAGATCCCAAAGGCGGTCGGGCAGACACCTTGGGCATTTTGCCAATTAAGGACCAAACCGTCGTCACTTCGGGGATCTATGAGCGGGTCTTGACCACCGCTGAAGGAACGTATCATCATTTGATTGATCCTCAGAGTGGCTTTCCCATCGAATGTGGGTATTTGAGCATCACGATCGTTGCAGCGACATCGTTACTGGGGGAAATCTGGACTTCGCGCTTGTTTGGCAAGCCCATTCCAGTTGTTTTACAAGAGATTCAGCAGCAGCCAGAAATCGAAGGAATCATCGTAACCAAAGAAAATGAAGTCATTGCCTCTAAAGGCATTCAGGCAAGACTTTTAAGATAGCCCAACCAGAAAGGAAGAGACAGGATGAAATTTATCGGATTCGTGGGAACCAATGCCACTCGTTCCACCAATCGCACGTTGTTGCAGTTTATGAAAAAAATGTTTGCCAATGAGGCAGAGATCGAACTAGTCGAGATCAAAGATCTTCCAATGTTCAACAAACCAAAATCAAAAGAGTTGCCCGTACAAGTAACCCAGCTTGCCGAAAAAATCGCGGCAGCAGACGGTGTGATCATCAGCACACCAGAATACGATCATGCCGTACCCGCAGCGTTGATCAATGCTCTGAACTGGTTGTCCTGTGGAATTTTCCCGTTTGTTGACAAGCCAGTGATGATCACTGGTGCTTCTTATGGGACGTTAGGTTCTTCTCGTGCGCAAGCCCATCTAAGACAGATTTTGGATTCTCCAGAGTTAAAAGCACGGATCATGCCTAGCTCTGAATTTCTATTAGGTCATTCGCTGCAAGCGTTTGACGAGCAAGGCAACTTGATCGATGAAGAGCAGACCCAAAAACTGCAAGGACTGTTCAACGATTTTCTTTTATTTGTAAAAATTACCAGCCAGTTGCAGCACGCCCATGCCGCCAATCAAAAAGAAGCTGCTGAATTTTCATGGGAAACCATCTAACCGCAAAAGATAGGAGCGTAAAGACAATGAAATTGATCGGAATCGTCGGATCAGCCGCTGAAGTCTCCACCAATCGTCAGCTGCTGAACTTTATCAAAAAGCAATACAAAAAGGAATTCACGTTAGAACTTGTAGAGATCAAAGACTTTCCTCTCTTTAATCAAGAGGAAGATCAAACCCAAAGCCCAGCCATCCAGCGTTTGAATCGGCAATTATTGATGGCAGACGGTGTGATCATTGCTACACCTGAGCACAACCATACCGTGACGGCAGGACTGAAAAGCTTGCTAGAATGGCTTTCATTCAAGATCCATCCTCTGGAAAACAAACCAGTGATGATCGTGGGTGCCTCATACTATGATCAAGGAACTTCAAGGGCCCAGCTGCATCTGCGCCAGATTTTGGACGCACCGGGAGTCAATGCTTTAGTGATGCCAGGAAATGAGTTTTTGTTGGGCAAAGCCAAAGAAGCTTTCGATGAAGCCGGTGATTTGATCGATGCCCGAACGGTTGCTTTTTTAGATGCGACGATCAACAGCTTCTTGCAATTTATCAAAGTCGTTTCTGCTTTAGCGGGTCCCAAACAATTGCCGCCCGAAGACCTCTACGCCACAGGGAAAATCGCAACCACCGTGGAAGGAGTGGATATGTATGATGATCAATGGCTGGAAAAAGCCGCTGAAGCAGTCGGTGCCGTTTCTGGCAATACCTACGTCAAACTAAATCGCGGCTTGCTGACAGTCGATCAGATCAATTACTTCTTAGATTCGATGCCGATGGAATTGACATTTGCCGATAGCAACAACCAATTCTTGTATTACAATCTGCGGGAAGAAGCCCAAAATATGCTGGCAGCACGTGTGCCAGGACAAGTCGGTAATCCATTAGCAAAATGCCATCCTGAAAAATCCTTCAAAAATGTTGAGTGGGTGATCCAACAGCTGCGCAGTGGGGCGACCGACGCGGTTCGGGTCCATGTGCCGAAACAGGTGCCAGAAAAATACATCGTCCACAATTATCAAGCGATGCACGATGAAAACGGTGAATATGCGGGGATCAACGAATACATCCTTGATTTCAAGCCAATCATCGAATGGTATTTGCAACAAACCGGTCAAAAACTTGTCGGCAATGAAGACGCCATTTCCAGTGCTTCTGTGCACCAAGAACCGACCGATGCGGTCACTAGTGCCAGTACTCATGACGCACCTGCAGCAGATGCGGTCACCAGCGCTTCAGTGAAATAAGGGTTGTCTAAAGGGAGAGAAGGAATCGCTAGAAGCATTCGCTTGCAATCAGTTGCCAAGCGAATGCTTCTCTTTTTGCTGCTTTTTTATGAATGAACGGTTTTCTATGAGCGATTGAGTTGATCAAGGACATCGTTGCGAGAATTTCACAAAGTTTCTGAAAAAAATTTGCATATTCATCTTTTGCTTCGTATACTAGTTTAGGACGTTGCTTATAAAACGGCTGTATCATCGTACATATTTTTTGATAGGAGGAATTGCATGAAAGACAAACGAAAAGTCTTGCGTCCGTTAGGATCAGGGTTTGCGATGGCGGTTCCTTTGTTTATAGGGATCCTCGTTCAGGACCCTTTGATAAGTTCTGTGGGGGCGATGGGGGCTTTTTCCTACTTGGCTTTTCAACATCGGTCCCTTTTTTATAATCTACGCGCCATTTTGACCCACGGCGCTGCGCTGCTGTTGGCATTTATTTTAGGCGCTGGGACAGCACTGATTCCTTGGAGCGCGCCTTTTATCATCGGTGCGTTGTCGTTTTCGGCGTTTTTGTTGTCAAAAGTGATGCGGATCCCCAAGCCCGACTATTTCTTCGTGTTGATGCTTTATGCCACCGGCTTTAATTTTCACGCAGCGCACCTTGGAGAGATCTTGCACCACAGTTCCTATTTGCTTTATGGCATCGCAGGCTCGCTGCTTGCTGGACTGGTGATTTCGTTGGCTGAACAGCTGCCGTTGAAAGAAGAAAAAACGGCCTTTCAACAACTGAGCTTGCACGAGAAATATTCGCTAGCATTATCTCAGCAACCAGAAATGGTCATCAAGGCGCTGCACTTTTCTTTGATATTGTTCATTGCGACCTACATTGCCTATCTGTTGCGGGACAGCAACGGCTATTGGATCTTGATTTCTGCTGCTGCCGTCTTGGCAGGAGAACATATGGAAAAAATCAAAAATCGCACGATCGGCAGGGTACTGGGAGGAATCGTGGGGCTGCTGCTGGGTTTCTTATTGATGTCCTTGCATATGCCCCTTGAAGCGATCGCAGTGGTATTGATCATTCTAAACATATTGACGGAGTTTTTTATGCCAGTCAATTATACCGTTGCTAATTTTTTTACCAACCCGCAAGTCCTGCTGTTAATGACCATCGGTACTAGTTTTACGCCGCTGAAATTGATCCCATTGCGTTTTTCAGGGGCATTGATCGGCAGCGTGCTGGCAATGCTGTTGATCTTTCTAATGGATTGGGCAGTAAAGCAAATGGAGCAAGCACTGGGAAACAAACCAGAAGACACGACGGATCAAACACAATAGAATAATGCACCATCATCGATAAGCAAGAGCTGTAGCTCTTGCTTTTTTTGCCTTTGATTCTCTATCTAAACGTTATCTCCATCGGATAGGAAAAATAAGGGAAATATGAAATAATCGAGCAAAGGTTCCTATTTTGAAATAGAAGCGTTTACATTTTTGCAAACTAAAGTGGCAGAAACATCTACTTTTTTTGTTGTAAGCGAAATCATATACTCAAATCAGAGAAGGAGAGAAAGTTGTGAAAAAACGAATCGTAGATGTTTTGCATCGCCTGTTAGTGACTGATTATCCACTATCCATCGAGCAACTGGCAGAAGAGACTGCAGCCAGTGGGCGGACGATCCGCAATGATTTGAATGAGATCAACACGTTTCTTGCTGACTTACACATCGGACCGATCCAAACTCTTCGAGGAAAGGGCATCCTTTTGAAACTGACCTCGAAACAGCAAGCCATCGTTTGGCAGGCATTACACGCACAACAGTCGGAATATATGACCCGTGAAGAGCGTCGTTTTGATCTGCTGCTGCATCTGACATTTTCAAAAGAGATCCTGGTGTTGAATAAAAAAGAAGAAGCGTACCAGATATCGAAAAGTAGCATGGATGAAGACATGCGCCGTTTGCGGGCGGACATCAATAAATATGGCATTGAGATCATCAGCCTAGGAAAAAAAGGACTGCGGTTGAATGGATCGGAACGAGCGATTCGGACGATGATTTTTGACATCATCAATCAGCGGATCGGTAGGTTGCCACTTGATAAACAGACCCCAGATTTAGTCTTTACGAAATTGCTTTATCGCTATTTGCCGCAAAAAGAAATCAAACAGATCCAACTAGTGATGCAAGCAGTGTTGCCGCCAAATCAAAATGAGTTGTATAGCAGCCAAATCTTATTGTTTACCGCCATTTGGCTGATGCGTATCAGAATGAAGGAATTTATCACTCGCATGAACTGGTCTACTTCTAGCAATCAGCTCCAAGGATCAGCCTATATCCAGGCGATCGCTGAAACCTTTTCGATCGAGCCACCAGAAATCGAAGTCAACTATCTTTCTTTCATCATCGAGTCACTGAACTTTAAAGATTTGTCCAATTCCATCGAATGGGCGCATGCGCAACTCTTGTCGCTGCAGCTGATCCAATTTGTGGAATGCCAAACCAAGATCCCTTTTAGTAAAAAGGAAGAAGAGCTGTTAGAGGGATTGTATAAACATATGGCAGCGCTGATCGTTCGAGCCAAGAGCGGCATTCAAGTACCCAATCCGATCAAAGAGACCGTTCGCAAAAATTATGGACAAATCTACCAAGCCGTCAAGGGGTTCGCTCCTACGATCGAAGAGATCGTCGGTCAACCACTATCAGAAGATGAACTGACATTTCTCGTGATCCATTTTTCTACAGCCCTAAGTTCATTGAACCACGAGATTATTACGAGCTATAAGGCGGTCGTCGTCTGTAACCATGGAATGGCAACCGGCAATCTGCTGGCAGCCAGCCTCAAGGAGAAGTTTCCAGAAGTAGAAGTTGCGGCAGTCTTGAATTCACAAGAAGTCAATTTGATTACGAAATTCGATGTGGATCTGGTTTTTTCAACCTATGAGATCGATTATCGAGAAAAGCCGGTATTACTGATCCCACCGATCATCAATGAAGAAAATCACCAAGTGATCCGCCGTTTCTTAAAAAACAATGAACAATTCAAGCGGATCGCCTTTGACCAAAAAAATGCCACGCTGTTCTTCAATCAATTGCTTACAGTCATTGAAGAAAGCGGTGGGACGGTCGATGCTGCCGCCTATCGCAAATTGACACACTTGTTTGAACAAAATCAATTAGCCATTAATGCAAGGGAGATTCAGCCAATGTTAAAAGATGTTTTATCCGCTAGTCATATTCAATTAAACGTTCCTGTTCAAAATTGGGAAGAAGCCATTGAACGCTCGGCGCAGCCGCTATTAAAAGAACAGATCATCGAAAAACACTATATCGAGGCAATGGTTGCTGCGGTGAAGGAATACGGTCCTTATATCGTCATTGGTAAACATTTGGCGCTGGCGCATGCCCGACCAGAAGATGGCGCCCAGCAGTTGGGTGTGAGTGTCCTCACCTTGGCGCCGCCAGTCGCATTTGGGAACCCAGAAATGGACCCTGTCAAAATCATTTTTTGCTTGGCTGCGGTGGACTCCTACTCTCATCTTGCCATCATGAAGGAATTGATCGAATTGATCAATGATGAAAAAAAAGTCACGCAGTTGCTGGCTTGTTCCACGATTGAAGCTTTTCAATCATTGCTATTTTCATAAAAAACAAGAAAAGGGGAAAAAATCATGAACAAATTATCGATCTTATTCGTATGCGGTGCAGGTCTTGGCAGCAGCTTTGCGGCTCAGATGTCAACAGAAGATGTCTTAACGAAATTAGGAGTGGAGGCGAAATTGGATCATGTCGATATCTCATCAGCGGTATCAATGAAACCAGACATCATCATTACGGCAGAGAATTTCCGAACGCAATTTGAAAAGTTTGCCTTGGACCCGACAACCGCAATCATTTATTTACGCAACATCGTTTCAAAACCAGAAATCGAAGAAAAAATCACCCCGGTATTAACGGAAAAAGGCGCACTGTAAGGAAGAGGCATGACGAAGGGAGTTTGAAAAAATGGGCATCATCAATTTTATCATTGATAATATTTTAACGCAGGCATCGATCACGATCGCTTTGATCGCGATGTTAGGGCTGCTGCTTCAGAAAAAGTCAGCAGGTCAAGTCATTTCAGGAAGTTTGAAGACGCTATTGGGCTTCCAGGTTTTAAGCGCTGGTTCTAGCATCATCGTCGGTAGTTTGACCTATTTCGGCGAGATTTTCACAGAAGGATTCGACATGCAAGGCATAATTCCTTCCATCGAAGCCATCAACGGGCAAGCGATGAATGAGTTGGGCTTGGGTCGGGACATAGCGCTGACATTTTTAGCCATCTTTGTTTTTAATATTTTATTGGCACGCTTTACAAAATGGAAATATATTTTCTTAACGGGTCAAGCCATTTTATGGATGGCGACCATGACGACGGTCTTTGGCTATTTCGCTGGTTTACGCGGCGTTGTCTTGATTCTTGTCGGTGGGTTGATTGGGGCGATCTTTGCCGTAGCGATGCCAGCGATGGCTCAGCCCATCATCCGCAAAGTCACTGGGTCAGACGACATTGCTCTCGGACATTTCTGTACGATCGGCTACCTCTTTGAAGCAGGCGTTGCCTATCTGTTTGGAGAAAGAGGCGAGAAGAAAAAATCGATCGAAGACATCAAACTGCCACGTTCTTTTGAATTTTTACAAGATACCTATCTTTCTGTCATGGTCGTGATGGTTCCACTGTATATCGTGACGGTCTTGTTTGCTGGAGAAACCTTTGCTTCTACGCTCTCTGGTGATCAAAATTACATCATGTATGCCTTCTTACAAGCCATTCAATTCGTGGTTGGGGTCTATGTTTTGTTAGCAGGCGTTCGGTTGCTCTTAGGCGAGATCGTCCCTGCGTTTCGTGGGATCGCCATGAAATTGGTGCCTGATGCAAAACCAGCACTCGATTGCCCAGTGTTCTTCCCATATAGCCCCAATGCAGTTATTTTAGGCTTCATTACTACAACGATTGGGACAGTCATCGCCATGTTCGTTTTACCAGTCTTTGGCTTGGCGATGATCTTGCCGGGGATGCTGACGAACTTCTTTGCAGGCGGTACCGCTGGGATCTTCGGCAATGCGGTCGGTGGACGTCGAGGGGCGATCATCGGAGGGATCTTTCACGGCTTCTTCATTACGTTACTGCCAGCCCTACTTGTAACGATCTTCAATCAAATGGGCTTTGTTAACGCTACGGCAACTGATGTGGATACCGTCACGGCAGCCTTGCTATATGCTTGGATCATCAGTCCCTTATTGAAAAACTTTTAATCGCTAGGAGGAAGACGCATGTTCTCTTTTTTCAAAAAAGAAAAAAAGCCCACAGAAACACCAGCGGTTCCTTTGACCGCTGAAGAAAGCCAAGAGGCAGAAGCGCTTATTGCAAATCTAGAAAGTCAGTTGCAAGCAGAAACCGACATCGACGAACAAGCAAAATTGTATGAAGCGTTAGGCTTAGCGCAGGCAAAACTTTCCCGCACAGAAGAAGCGATCGACGCATTGGAAAAAAGCTTGCAGGCGAAAAAATCGATCGGGGACGGCTACAAAAAACTGATGTCCCTTTACAATGCTCAGCGTGCCGCCGCCGCACGAAACGGCGACGATGCAAAGATCGACTATTACATGGACAAAATGGAAGAAATGCGGCAAATCGCCAAACAACTTACGATCAGCGGCAATTAAACTAGACGAGGTGGAATCAAGGATGTATACAACATTAAAAGAAGTAACGAAAACAGCAGAAGCATTGAATTTTACAGTGGGGGCTTTTAATACCCATAATTTAGAAATGCTGCCAAGTATGCTGCGGGCAGCCAAAGAGATGGGGGCACCCATCATCATTCAAACAAGTATCGATACAGCGAAATACATCGGCTATGATGTCTTGGTCAATGTCGTCAAAACGATTGCCGATCACGAGCTAGTGGATGCTGTCTTGCATTTGGACCATGCCAGAGATTTCGATGAGATCAAAGCGGCGATTGATAGCGGCTATAGCTCGGTGATGTATGATGGCTCGCATTTGCCCTTCAAAGAAAACATTTTGAAAACGCGCGCAGTCGTAGAATACGCCCATGCCCATGGGGTGTCCGTCGAAGGAGAACTAGGAACGATCGGCGGCACAGAAGAAGGCATTCATGTGGAAGAAGACGATAAAGTCTTCACACGCCCAGAAAATGCGGTAGAATTTGTCGCTGCTACTGGCGTCGATGCGCTAGCCATCGCTATCGGAACCAATCACGGCCAATTCCGTTCCAAAACCGAAGTGAATGTTGAGTTATTGAAGGAGATCCATGCAGTCGTCGACGTGCCGCTAGTCATTCATGGAGGAACTGGCGTCAAAGAAGAAGATTATCCCGAATTGATCAATAACGGCATTCGTAAGTTTAATGTAGGTACTGAATTGTTGGTGAACTGGACGAAGATTGCGAAAGAAAATTTTGGGGCAACGGAAGTCAACAAATCTTTGCGCCACAACGTGATCCCATCCAATGAAGCCATCAAAGAAATCGTCAAGCATAAGATCGGCCTTTTCATGAATACGAAAGCGCCGACTGCGATCGGCAAATAGATGGTACGCAAAAAGATGCTTGTTTTATTGGCAGGCAGCCCTGGAACTGGAAAAAGTTATTTACTGAATCTGTTGAAGACACGTTTTCCTGATCTTTTCGCTCTTACGCCAGATGAAATCAAAGAGTGCTATGCCGAATCCCTCGGCTTTGATTCATTGGCAGAAAAAGCCCAGATCGAAAAGCAGTATGTTTGGCCTTTTTACTATCAGGCATTGGGCTTGTACATGTCTTTAGGAAAACGCTTGGTGGTCTCGGAATACCCTTTTAGTGAAAAACAGAAGCCATTGCTAACTTTTCTCGCCCAAAGCTATGGTTATGAGTGCTTGACCATTCGCTTGACTGCTTCTTTTGAAACCTTATGGGAAAGACGCTTCTTACGTGATCGAGCGGATGACCGTCATTTAAGTTTCATCATGGAACGGTACCATTACGGGGATGTACTGGAAGATAGACAAGCTGCAACCAACCATATAACCAAAGAAGCGTTTCGGCAAATCATCACTGATCGCCGTTACGATGACTTTCAGTTAGGAGCGCTTATCGAAGTCAATGTGGAAGATTACGAGCAAGTGGATTATCGCCCGTTGATCGAGAGAATCGCTGAACAACTCAATGACTTAAATTGAAGAAAAACAGGCGCTACACCTGAAAAGGGCAGCGCCTGTTTTTTTAGTCTAAGCCCAAAAATTTCGAAGTTCCTTGGTTTTGGACTTGGAGGATTTCGGCTAATACTTTGGCATCAAATTGCCCCTCTTTATTGGCAGAATAGACATTGACCTTGAGCTGGTAGTCGGGCAAAGCATAGTTTTCAAGACTTGCTTCAAGCTGCGCGACCGCTTGTTTCGAGAGTGGTTCACCGACGAGTTTTAATTCAAGGGATTGTTTCTGCTCATTAAGTGTTTGCTCCAGCAAATAATGTTCCCCCAGTTTGGCTTCTACAAAACGCTTGGCATGGTATTCCACGATGGTCGTTTGGATCGTCGTATAAACGAAGAAACTCCCAATGACCGTGATCGGTAAGGCAACCACGGCAAACTTCCACCATTTTTGGTGACGGAAATCCCCATACTGCAACAGCCAGATGGTAATGAACAAGGAAAAACAAATCAAAAAGGAATTGGTGAAAAAGAGTTGAGCAGATTCCCATGAAATCGAATAGTCTTTGATCGACAGCCCATAACCCGTTACACAAAGCGGCAAAATCAGGGACGTCCCGATGGAGACGCCGATAATAACATCGTTGTCGCGGCCCCTGACTTTGGCAAAAGCCAGTGCGGAACCACCGATCAATGCGACGCAAATATCCCAAATCGTCGCAGACGTTTGGGTGATGATCTCAGGTGTTGTGTCTTTGACAGGCGTGAGTAAGAAAAAGGCGAATGAGATGATAAGTACGATGATGACTTGGATGCTAAAGACCAGCAGCCCTTTTTTGACTAAGCGCAAGTGGGAAAGACCTAAACCAAAGCCGATCCCGTTGATCCCATTTAAAAGTGGCGAAATCAACATCGCCCCGATAATCGTTGTCGTAGAGTTGTAGTTCAAACCAATCGAAGCAATCAGCGTTGCACAAACTAAAAGTGCATAGACGAGCATCGTTTGGTCCATATCTTTTTGAATTTTTCCAATCAATTGTTCTTTGGAAACTAAATCAGGCGTTAAGTTCACATTCATCATCCTTTCTGAGAAAAATCGTTCGGCTCTTTTCATTGTCCCTTAAATCGGCTGATTTTACAAAAATCTGCGTTTATCAGGCGATGGCAGCAACGAGAATTCAATGATTGGGTTGCCAATCTTTTGCAAAACCGCCGATTTCCTCTAGAATAAGAAGCATATCAGATAAATGGAAAAGGTGGGGAATGGATGAAAGATTATTTTGCGCAATACAAACGCCTGTTATCGATCGCTGAAGCAGGTTTGTACTATGGCAAAGATGTCTACGATAAGGAACGTTACCAAGAGATCAAAGAGTTGGCATTGCATTTGATGAGTACCGTCGTGGATCAAGACGCAGCTGCGTTGACTCTTTTAACAGAAAAAAATGAGGGCTATCCTACGCCCAAAGTCGATGTACGAGCATTGATCCAAAAAGACGAAAAAATCTTGCTGGTGGAAGACAGCCTGACGAAAGAATGGTCACTGCCAGGAGGCTATGCAGAAATTGGCTTGACGCCACGGGAAAACATCAAAAAAGAAGTGCTGGAAGAAACTGGCTTACTCGTTGAGGTCAAGGAGCTGCGAGCAATTTTTGATACGAATCTAAGACCAGACATTCCGCAAGTGTTTCAATACTATAAGCTGGTCTTTGCCTGTGATGTTTTGGCAGGGGACTTCATCAAAAACAGTGAAACCTCCAACAGCGATTACTTTTCGTTGAAGGAGCTGCCGAAGCTTTCCATCAAGCGCACCACCAAGGAACAACTGGAGCAATTGGTGAATGAGAAGTCGTTACACGTTGATTAAAAACAGCTAAGGGTAAGATGTTGGAAAAAGCGTTTTATTGGTTTTTTTAACTGGATAATATTTACTTGCAGATAAAGTTGGTTTATGATTGATTTCGTCGTTTTCATTATAAAAAATCAAGCAATGGCGATACCTTTGCTTGATTGCTGGAGGAGTAAAAATGAAGAATCAAATCAATTCCTTTTTTGGGCTGGATGCCTTACAAACAACGGTCAAACGAGAAATCTTAGCTGGTTTTACCACCTTTATCTCGATGGCCTATATTTTATTCGTCAATCCAACGGTCCTTGGGGCATCTGGGATGGACGAAGGTGCCGTCTTTACGGCAACGGCGTTAGCCAGCGCATTGGGCTGTATCTTGATGGGGGTTTTAGCAAAATACCCGATCGCTACGGCACCCGCATTAGGGATCAACGCCTTCTTTTCTTATTCAGTCTGTATTGGAATGGGGGTTCCATGGCAAACAGCATTAGCGGGTGTGTTTGTGGCATCACTGATTTTCATCGTGATCACGATCTTCAAATTACGGGAGCTGATCATTGATGCGATCCCTGCTGATTTAAAATATGCCATCTCTGGCGGGATCGGTCTGTTCATCGCCTTTTTGGGATTGAGCGAAGGCGGGATCATCGTTTCCGATGATTCGACCCTTGTGGCACTAGGGTCATTGAGTGTCGGTACGACGTGGCTGACGATTTTTGGTTTAGTGATCACTGCCGTCTTGATGGTTCGCAGAGTTCCTGGTGGAATTTTTATCGGGATGGCCGCAACAACTGTTTTAGGTCTTTTGACTGGCTTGATCCAAGCACCATCCAGTATCGTTTCTGCTGCACCGAGTATTTCTTCCACATTCTTAGTGGCGCTAAACCATGTAGGAGACATCAACTCCCTGCAAATGTGGGTCGTAGTACTGACTTTCTTACTCGTCACTTTCTTTGATACGGCAGGCACCTTGGTGGGACTTGCCAATCAAGCGGGCTTTATGAAAGACAACAAAATGCCGCGGGTCGGCAAAGCACTTGCTTCTGACTCCACCGCCATGCTCGCTGGTTCTTTATTAGGGACCTCACCAGTAGGCGCATATGTCGAATCCTCCGCTGGGATCGCCGTGGGCGGTCGCTCTGGCTTGACTGCCGTGACGACTGGAATTTTCTTCTTGTTCGGCTTGTTCTTTTCACCATTGCTATCCGTTGTTACTTCCCAAGTGACGGCACCAGCACTGATCGTCGTAGGCGTGCTGATGGCACAATCGCTACGAGAAATCAAATGGCACGAAATGGAAATCGCAATCCCAGCCTTCTTGATTCTACTAGGCATGCCGTTGACCTACAGCATCTCCGATGGGATCGCCTTGGGCTTCATCTTTTACCCAATCACCATGTTAGCAGCCAAACGCGGCAAAGAAGTCTCACCAATCATGTACGGCTTGTTCTTTGTCTTTCTTGGGTTTATGTGGATTTTGAATGTGTGAGAGAGACGTTTTAATGTAAACTTAGGATAGGATTTCAACTAATAAAAAACCAGTTAAGCGTGGCTTAGCTGGTTTTTTATTATATGTCGCTTGCTATAAAAATGTTCAGAATTGAATAAGGATTTACTATCCGTGGTTTATATGCCGACGAATCAGGGCGTTGTATTGCTTAAAAAATATACTCAATGATCTGATCGATTTTCGCCATATCTTGTAAAGGGAGGTTTTAGTTTCTCTACCATTCATTGATTGTAAGATTACTTTGAAGTGAAACTTCATTCCAAAACCGCCCATCCCAACAATTTTCACGCAAAACCTGCGCTTTTCTTTCAGTTATTGTTATAATAAAAGAAAACGCAAAGGTGGGAAATCATGACAACGATCAAGGACATTGCTGAAAAGGCGGGAGTAGCGAAAAGTACGGTTTCCCGCTATCTGAACAATGGCTATATCAGTGAAGAAAAGCGCAAAAAAATTGATCAGATCATTGCTGAAACTGGCTATCGCCCCAATACATTTGCTCGTTCGCTGAAAGCCCAAGACACGAAATTGCTGGGCGTGATCATTCCTCGACTGAATTCACCATCGACAAATGATGTGTTGAAAGGGATCGATACGACGGCACGGGAAAACGGCTATCAAATGCTGATCACCAACTCTGATCAAAGCGATGAACGGGAATTAGAAAATATCGAAATGCTAGTCAAACAAAAAGTAGCAGGGATGATCCTGTTTGCGCGCAAAATCACACCGCAGCTGCAAGCGGTGCTGGCAGAGGTTCCTATGCCTGTTTTATTGTTAGGTCAACAGTTAGCTGGCATTCATTCCATCGTCCATGAAGATTATCAAGCTGGCAAAACCATGGCAGAATATGCAGTCAGCGCTGGCCACCGACGTTATTTATTTGTTGGTGTCAGCGAAAATGATTATGCGGTAGGTGTCTTGCGGAAAAAAGGATTTCTTGATGTCTTGGCACAAACGCCCAACGTCAAAGTCGACTTTATCGAAACGTCCTTTTCAAGAAGAGAAACGTACCAAAAAGCCCTTATGTTCTTGAAAGATCAATCGGCAACGTACATCGCCTGTGCTACCGACAATATTGCTGTTGCTGTATTGAAAGCCGCCCATGAACTAGGGTATCAAGTGCCGCAAGACTTTTCCTTGAACGGATTTGGCGGCTATGATTCGACGGATTATGTCTATCCGACCATCACAACGACCCAATATCCCTATGTCCAATTAGGCATCGATGCCGTCTTAACGATCCAAAAACTGACACAAGGGGAAGAGGTTCCTGAGGTGATCGAATTACCGAATCGATTAGTGGTCAAACAGTCGACTGCCAAGCTTGACAAGCAGGAGCAATAAAGCAAACATTTTTAGAGAAAACAGGACGTCCAGTTGCGGCGTTCTGTTTTTTTATTTTCTTTGCTTGCAATTGCAAACGGTTTCTGTTAATCTACAAATGTAGAACCGGTTCCACAAATGGACCGACGATCAAAGGAGTGGGAAAAATGAAGGAACAAAAAACGATCGACCAAGTGTTAGAAGCTGTTGGCGGCAAAGAAAATGTCAAAAACTTTGAACACTGTGCCACACGTTTGCGCTTGATTTTGAAAGACGATCAGTTAGTAGATAAAGACAAAGCGGAAGCAGTTGAGGGCAGCAAGGGCTATTTTTTCAACACGGGACAGCATCAGTTCATTTTTGGAACAGGAAAAGTCAATGAAGTTTATCAAGCCTTCGCAGCAGAAATGGGCAATGACGCCTCCGCTGATAAAGCTGGCTTCAAAGATGATGTCTATTCGAATCTGTCACCCGTCCAAAAAGTTGTCCGCACGTTGTCAGATGTCTTGGTGCCATTGATTCCAGCTTTGGTAACTACGGGGCTTTTGATGGGGATTCGGGGATTATTGACCGAGTTGGGGGTCACTTATAGTGCTGACTGGTTAGCTATGTTTGAAATGTTAACGGATACAGCGTTTGCCTTTTTACCTGTTTTGATCGCCTATAGTGCGACGAAAAAATTCGGCGGTAATCCGATCATCGGGATCGTGGTAGGATTGATGATGGTGGCACCGCAATTGCCGAACGCTTGGGCAGTTGCCAGCGGGGATGCAGAGCCATTGCACTTATTCGGTTTATCGATCTCTGGGTATCAAGGGTCGATTTTTCCAGCAATTATTGTCGGGATCTTAGTTTCTAAGCTAGAAAAATGGTTCCGTAAATTTGTTCCGCAAATGATGGACTTGATCGTGACACCATTCTTAACGATTGTCATTACTTTAGGTTTGATTTTGTTTGCGTTAGGACCAATCTTGCAAGTAGCTGAAAGAGCAGTCATCAACAGTATCGTCTACTTGGTGCAAGCACCATTGGGCATCGGTTATATCATTTACGGAGGGGTTCAGCAAGTGATCGTGATCACTGGATTGCACCATTCGTTAAGTATTATTGAGTTAGGGTTATTGAATACGACAGGCGAAAACGTCCTACAAGTCTTAGGTACAGCAAGTATGGCGGGACAATTTGGGGCTGCGATTGCTGCGGCATTTATTTATAAAAACAAAGTCAAACGCTCAAATGCCATCAGTGCGGCGGTTCCAACCTTATTTGGGATCACGGAACCTTTACTATTTGGGGTCAACTTACGCTCGATGCGCATTTTTGGCGCAGGCATGCTGGGAGGCGCAGTCGGCGGGTTTGCGACGTATGTCTTCCAATTAGCTGCCACTGGGATGGGCATCACTTTTATACCAGGACTGTTGTTGTATACTGGAGATTTCGGTGCCATGCTGAAATACGTTGTCGTGATTTTGATTGCCTTTGGTGTCGGTTTTGCTGGTGTCCAATTGCAGCGCAAACCGCTAGCCAAAGAGTTGAACCAATAAATAATCCCTTGCTGTTCATCGCAAGAGAAAAGAGGTACCACATTGTTAACGAAGGAATACTGGGCACAGCTTGCCCAAACCCAAAACGATTTAGCAGAAAAAATCAGTGCTGATGCGTGGCGCTTGAACTATCATTTGATGCCAGAAACAGGATGGATGAACGACCCGAATGGTCTTTGCCAATTCAAAGGCGTGGTTCATTTTTACCATCAATATGTACCGCAAACACCCCATGGCGGGGAACCACCCCACTGGGGACACAAAACGTCGACGGATTATGTCACGTTTCAAGAAGAAGCGCTGTTTCTTTCTCCCGAACACGACTATGACAAAGATGGGGTCTACTCGGGTTCTGCCTTTATCGAGAATGACACGATCCATTTCTTCTATACTGGGAATGTCAAACATCCTGGTGATCATGACTATACCTTTAGTGGACGAGAACAAAACACGGTCCATGTAATCAGCAAAGACGGCTATACCGTCGAAAAGCAAGAAGTCGTGATTCCTCATGAGGACTACCCTGAAGGATTTACCGATCATATTCGTGACCCAAAGGTTTTTGCCCACGAAGACACCTACTATATGCTGCTAGGCGCGCGTACGTTGGAAAACGAAGGCAAAATTTTGATTTATGAATCGACGGATTTAAATGAATGGACCTATCGAGGAATCTTTTTCGGTGAGGACTATGCTCTAGGCTACATGTGGGAATGCCCAGACTACTTCCATTTAGATGGCAAAGATGTGTTGGTCTTCTCACCGCAAGGCTTGGCAGCCAAAGAACATGCCTACCAAAATATTCATCAATCAGGGTATCTGATTGGTGAGGTGGATTGGGAAACCCTGACGTTTAAAGAAACTTCTGCGTTTCGTGAACTTGATTATGGGTTTGACTTCTATGCCCCGCAAACCTTTGAAGATGAGCAGAAACGTCGGATCTTGTGGGGCTGGATGGGGCTAGGGGATACCAGTCCTGAATACAGCAATCCTACGATCCCTCGCGGATGGCAGCATGCCGCAACGCTGCCAAGACAGCTTTCTGTCAAAAATGACCAGTTGTATCAACAACCTTTGCCAGAATTCCAAAAATTACGAGACAAGCAAGTCAGCCAAAAAATTGTGCTTTCAGAGAAACCGCAGCACTTGTCTTTCGATGAATTGGCATATGAGTTGCAAGTTACGGCGGAAGCCCCATTGCAGCAGTTCCAGCTGGGGCTTTTGCAAGATACGACTTTGGCTTATGAAGCTGGTGTCTTCACGATCCATCATGGCGTTTCTGGCTACGGTCGTAAACAGCGCAGTGTCAAGGTCGATGAACTGACGCAGCTGCAGATTTTTGTCGATACGTCTTCGATTGAGATCTTTCTAAATGGCGGGCAATATTGTTTGACCTCTCGCGTGTATCCCAAACGGACCGAGGCGATCGCTCTCAGCGGAACCGGCACGGTTTGTGTCAATGCTTGGGCATTGGCGAAAAATTAAAGCAACGATCCGAAAACGACAGCAAACAGTTGGTTTTTCTTGTTGCACCCCCAAGAGTCAGCTTTTTCTCTGGCTTTTAGGGGGGCATCATACCAACTATTTTGCTGTCGTTATTTGCTTGTTACTGCTTTTGTTGGTTTTGGATAAAGGTCTGCAGCGCAGGCGCATCGATCCGATAGCCGTCTGCAGTTTTTGTGACTAGTTTTTGCGTTTTGAAATCTTTTAAGGTATACGTTAAATGGCGATAGCTCACGCCTAAGTATTCTGCGGTCTCCGTCAATTTTTCTTGAAAAAGATCATCGATCGAAGCTTCCAACAGTAGATGAGCAAGGCGCCAAGCTAAGGGATAGGTTTGATTGACGGAAAAATGATCCATACGCAGCAGCAATTTTTCACCGATAGTTTTGCCTAGTGTTTGTACGAAAGCCAGGTCTTGCATGAGCCCGTGAGCTGCTGCTTGCATCGGAATGCCCAGACATGTTGTTTCACCGATCGCAACCACGGTTTTCGGTACTGTTTCGGCGCCAATCAACGTGAGATCGCCAATGCAATCACCAGGATGGAGAAACTGCAGCAAGGCACGTTTGCCGTTTTCTTGTGTTTGAATGATCTTGGCTTTGCCAGTCAATAGGACGAAAAAGACCGACATCGGCACCGTTTCTTTTTGGATCGCTTCTCGATGATCAAAGGTCCAGAGGGCACTTTGTTGTAAAATCTCCTCAGGAATCGGCAAAGGGCAGTTTTCTTTGATTGGTACCTGCTTTATTGCCAAGGCATAAGCGGTTTTTTTCACTTTTTTCCTCCGAACTAGGAGAAATCTCCTATTTGTTTTTAGCCAGTATAGCACATACTTAGAAAAGCAAAAAAGAAAGTGTGGGAGAAAAAATGAATAAAAAGCAATGGATAGGATCAGGGATTTTTTATGGGCTGAGTGCATTCGGGATCAGCTTGACCATTAAAGCAAGCGTTGGGGTCAGTAGTTTTAATGCCTTGAATGTTACGCTGGCAACGATGTCAGGAATCAAAGTCGGCACCATCACAACAGCCATCAACTTGGGCTTTTTAGCTGCCTGTTGGCTATTGGATCGGCGGCAGACATCCCTCAAACAAAAAGGCAGTGAGTACTTGATTATGTTTTTCGCTTTGCTGGCATTCGGCTATTTGATCAATGGCTTTGTTTACTACTTCTTGGCATCACTGCACTTGACGAATTATTGGAGCCAACTAGCTGCTTTGATCGGTGGGATCTTGATTTCTGGAACGGCGACGGGGCAAGTCCTACGGTTGCAGGTCTTGAAATTTCCAATCGAGCACTGGTGTCATTTGCTGGCGCAACGCAGTCGTTGGACATTTAAGCAGTACCGTTATGGCGTTGATGCAGTCTGTATTTCGGGGGCACTCTTGCTAGCGATCAGTTTGGGCTTACCGCTAGCGGTGAGGGAAGGGACGGTCATTAGTTTCTTTTTGCTGTCAGGTGCTATCGCTTGGTCGAAGGAACGTGATTTGGCAGCGGCTTTACCCATTTGGCAAAGAAACAGTTAGCCAGTAGTATTCTTGGAATTGGGAAGGCGTCGAGTGTTCTAAAAATGCAGAAAGCGTTTTTTATGCTACTCTTATTAAAAAAGCGAGATATTTAGTAGGAGGAGACAGGATGAATCGGTTGATTGAAGGGTTTCAGGAAAATTTTGCACCAAAATTGGTTAGGATCAGTGAAAATCGGTTTTTAGTTGCCGTGCGCAACGGAGTCGCCGTTACGATGCCGCTGACGATAATCGGCAGTCTCTTTTTGATTTTAGCCAATCTGCCTTTTCCTGGCTGGACCGAGTTTGTCGGGGAATTTGGCGTCAAACTAGGCGCCGCCAGCAATTTTACATTTGGAATTTTGGGACTGGCCGCTTGTATCGGGATCGCCTACTATTTGGCGGCTTCGTATGAGATCGATCGGATCGGTTCTGTCGTGTTGGCAGTCTGCGCGTTTTTGCTGCTGCAGGCGGGGGAAGAATGGACGATCGATCCAGCTTCTTTGGGGGCGTCTGGTCTGTTTACAGGAATCGTCACGGCGATTGCGACAGTAGTGATCCATCGCTTTTTTCTCAAGCACCGCTTAGTGATTCGGATGCCAGCAGAAGTGCCGCCCGCAGTTGCCAAGAGTTTTTCGGTCTTGCTTCCCGGAGCTGCCATCATCACGGGTGCCTGGGTGATTCGGGTCTTATTGGAATTTAATGTCAATCAATTCGTGCAAGCCATCTTTTCACCGCTGGCAGTTGGTCTAAACACATTGCCTGGGATGCTGTTGTATACCTTTTTGATTTTGTTGCTTTGGTGTTTAGGGATTCATGGCAGCAATGTGATGGGGAGTATCGGCGATCCGATTTTTCTAGCTTTATTAGCAGCCAATACCGAAGCCTACACTGCAGGCGAACCGTTACCGAACATTTTTGCAGGCGGGTTTTATATCATGTTTTTGTGCTATGGAGGCACTGGTTCAACACTGGGGCTGATCATCAACATGTTAGTTTCAAAGAAAAAAGCCTATCGTTCCCTAGGGAAGATGGCTTTGCCCTCTGCTATTTTTTGTATCAATGAGCCAATCATTTTTGGGTTTCCGATCGTGATGAACCCTATTATGATGATTCCTTTCATCCTGACCCCCCTTGTATTATGTGTCGGAACGTATTTCTTGTCGGTCACCAATGTCATTGGGCGAATCATGTTCAATCCACCGTGGACCACACCGCCCTTTATCAATACTTACCTTGCAACCGGCGGCAATATCCCTGCTGTTCTTTGGAGTATCGCTTCCTTACTGATTAGTGTGGCGATCTACTATCCATTCTTTAAAATCAGCGAACGAAGTTTAACGGAAGAAGAAAAAGGCGTTACCGACGCAGTTGCCGCGAAGGGGGAGAACTAAACGCTTATGATTGGCTCGTGGTGCGTTGTTTTGTCTGGCGAAGAAAACAGTGGCTGCTACTCATCAAATTGCACAGTGATCCCAGATTTCGTCAATTGTTCCCATTCACGGATCGTTGGCAAGCGACCGTGGCAAAATAGCTGATCGTCGACATAAACGAGTGGCAGACAGCTGCGGCCATTGCTTGCTAATTGCTGCCTGACGGCTTGATTCGTATGAAAAGGGGCAGAATCTTCTGTAAAGAAGTATTCGTCGATCGTTAAAGGTTCGTTATGGAATGTTTGATGAGCCTGGGTTCTTTCTTCATTTATTTTTAACTGGTGAGTCAAGTGTGCTTCCCAAGTATCTTCTTTCTGGTCGGCATAAACCGCAATCATTGGCATTGCATCAAATCCTTTCCTGGCAGCTGATTTGTCAAAAGTATACCTGAATTTCTTGCCACGAGCAAAAAAGAGTATCAAAAAGAAGTGAAACAACAAAAAAAGACGCAAATGCGTCTTTTTTGTTGTTTCTTATTCGTCAGCGGGTAAAAAATCGAAATTGGTCAACTCGTTGTAAGAATACGCTTGGTCGATTTGACCCTTGTCTTTCGTCCAAGCAATGATTGCGTCGAATTGCTCTTGCGGCACTGCCTGGGCATACGGATAGTCTTCCTGGCTGTCTAAGTAAGTACTCATAGCATCGGGAAATTGATAGTCTGCCAAGATGTCGGCATAGTCTTTTGCTGAATGAGCATTCATGTAATCGATGGCTTCGTTGTAAGCAGTGTAGAATGCTTTTAGGTCTTGCGGGCGATTTTGGATAACTTCGTCCATAAATTGCAGTGTGCCGCCTTTGATGCCAGCATCTTTAGAGCTGCCTAAAACAATCGCCCCTTGGGCAGCCAACATGCTGGCTTGCGGTTCCGTATAAACAGCGCCATCGACTTGGTCATTGAGCAATGCTTCGGAACGGGCAGAAAAAGAAGCGATATCCACGATGTCATAGGTAAAATCATTTTCCTGTGCAAATTGGTCCATGATGTATTCTAAAATGAAATTCGGTACAAGGGTGATTTTTTTATCCGCTAACCCTTTCATCTCAGTGATCCCTGAATTCGGTGAAGCGAGAATCTTGAAGTTTTCCAAAATATCAGAAGTGATCGTCATATCGATGCCGTTTTGCTTAAAGGTCGCTTCTGTCATGACATCGCTGATGGTACCATCCAGCTCGCCTGCCTGCACCGCCACATTGCGGTCATTCGGGGAAGTGAAGGATTTGAGTTCCACAGTCAATCCTTGCTTTTCGAAAAAGCCTTCTTCTTTTGCTAGAATGATCGGAATCGCTGATTCAGCTGGTAACACCCCGATCGTCAATGGTTGATCTGTGACCGCAGCTTCTGTACTGCTAGTGCTGGAATTGCTGGTACTTGCTGTTTCGCCAGTGTTACCGCATGCGGCAGCGCCAACAGCGAATAGTGCTAGGATACTTGCTAAAATCGTTTTTTTCATTGGTTCATTTCCTCGTTTCTAAATCGTTGTTCAAAAGCAGCCATTGGTAGTGAGAACGGGATGACTGCCCGATGGAGTTCCATTGGCTTGGTTTGTGCCGTGTTGATACCTGGTTTGGTGGTAAATGCTAGAACAAAGCCTTCCTTTTCCAAGGTAGCGATCGTCTGCGGATCATAAAAACCAAAGGGATAGGCAAAAACATCCTTGATGGCCACGTGCTGATTGCAGCTTCGTAAGTCTTGCGCAAAGGCTGCTGGTGTTTCCCACATTGAACGCCCTTGCTGGTCCTTGCGTTCGTGAAAATGATCGGTATGGTTGGCATACTCGAAGACATCGCTCATTTCGGCTAATTCGGAGCCGCTCAATGTCCGCGAAACTTCTGGCTCGTAAGGCTGAGGGGCATCAAAAAGCCAGCCAGTCACGACAAAGGCTGTTGCCTTGAAACCAGCTTCTTTCAACAGTGGGTAGGCATATTCTTTCATCGATTGATAGCAGTCGTCAAAGGTCAGCAACACGGATTTTTCTGGTAGCGGCTGCTGCTGGAAATAAAAATCTTTGACTTCTGCAAGGGTCAACGTATGGTAATTTTCTGCTTTCAAAAAGTCGATTTGTTGTTTAAAATGAGAAGTGCTATTGAATAAGGGCAGAGGCAAGGCATCTTGATACCCGTCTGCGACTTTGATCGGGCGGACCTGATCATAAAGTTCTGCTTCGGGACGTATTTCATGAAATACGAGGGTCTGAAACATCATAAACCATCCTTTCTTGTCAATCACGCAAAAAATAGTATAGCATAAAATGTGAAAACCAACACAAATAATTTGAAGAAAGAAGTTTATTCTCTGATGAGTATTCTATTCGATTCCGTTTCCTTTACCTATGGAGACACCGCCATTTTTAAAAACCTTTCGTTTTGTTTTGAACAAGGCGCGACTTATGTGCTGCTGGGAGAATCGGGGATTGGCAAAAGCACGCTTTTATCCTTGATCAAAGGGTTGCAGCGACCGCAATCGGGCACGATCACTTACCAAGGCTGTTCCCCTGACAACATCGAGGTCGTTTTCCAAGAACTGCATTTGTTTCCTTGGCAAACAGTCTACCAAGCACTGGAAATGCCGCTGATTATCAATCAAACCCCTAGTGAGCGCCGTAAAAAACGGGTCGCCAGCTGTTTGGCTGAGTTGGGATTGACGCAGGTGCAGGACCGCTATCCGCATCAGCTTAGCGGCGGTCAAAAACAGCGGGCCGCCATGGGGCGGGGGCTGATCACACAGCCCGATGTTTTATTATTGGATGAGCCGACTGCTTCGCTGGACCAAGAAACCAAAGCAAACGCCCAAGCCATGATCGCTGCCCAACAGCAGCGCAGACAAAACAGCTTGATCGTGGTGACCCACGATCCAGAAGAGGCAGTGTTTTTGGGGCAGACGATTTTGCTGCTAAAAGATCAGGGCGTTACGCCGATCAGTAATCCATTTTACGGCAGCCAGCAGGAACGAGATTCGTTGGCTTTTTATGAAGTCGTCTTGCAGTTGAAAGAACAAATGAGGGAGGCGAGGCAATGAAACCCATCAAATCTTTTGCTTGGGGCTTCTGTTCGTTTGTCGTGGTTTGGTGGGGCGTAAGCTGGGTGACCAACAATCGCTCACTGCCTAATCCTTTAGAAACGGCCGAACGTTTTTGGGCACTGCGAGAAGTCTTACTGATCCACGCAGGTGCCAGTTTGCTGCGGGTATTTGCGGCGTTGAGTGGGGCGTTGCTAGTCGGGGTGCCGTTAGGAATCTTGATTGGGCGATCCCAAAGAGTGGATCGGCTGCTTGGTCCACTGCTTTACTTTTTATATCCGATTCCTAAAGTTGCGTTTTTACCCGTCTTTATGATTTTCTTTGGCTTAGGCAATCTCTCAAAAATTCTCTTGATTTTTGCGGTGATCGTCATTCAAGTGATCGTCTCGATTCGTGATGCAGTCACGAAGATCCCACCAGCGTATTTTCAGGTCATGAAAAATTATACCAACCAATGGCGCCATGTCTTGCGCTTCGTTATTTTGCCCGCGCTCATGCCCGCGCTTTTTGCCAGTGTGCGGGTCAGTATCGGGATCGCGTTGGCTTCCCTCTTTTTTGCCGAAAATTATAACACGACGTATGGTGTCGGCTATCTGATCTTAAGTGCGTGGTCAAAAATGGACTACCCACAAATGCTTTCGGGTATCCTCCTGATTGCTTTGATGGGCTATCTGCTTTTTGCCAGTATCGATTTGTTGGAAAAAGTGGTGTGCCGTTACCGACAATCTTAGAAAAAAATGATCGATTGATGAATGTTTGCGGCAGTTCGTGTATTTTTGAACAAAATGATTTATACTAAGGATATCTTATTGAGAATCATTCTCACTGAAAGGAAGACCTTACTATGAAAGAAATCGATCTGTCAAAAACGCTCTATGAACTTGTGGCACAATACCCTGAAATACAAGAAATCATGAGTCAACTAGGGTTTACGGCGATCAATCAACCAGGGATGCTGCAAACTGCTGGACGTTATATGACGATACCCAAAGGTGCTCAGATGAAGAAGATCCCCTTGGAAATGGTTTGTCTCGCTTTCGAAAAACAAGGGTTTCTTGTGAAAGGAGCGACGAAATGAAAACTAACAGTCAAAGACAAGAACGGATCGTCGAAATACTGAGTTTGCTTCACCAAGGCGGTTCCTTTGAAGAGGCTAAACGCTTGTTTAACGAAGAATTTGATGGTGTGGATGTGACGGAGATCACTGCTGCTGAAAAAGCTTTGATCCAAACGGGGTTGGACCCTTCTGAGATTCAGCGTTTGTGCAATATTCATGCTGCTGTTTTCAAAGGATCGATCAATGAGATCCATGACTCCAATGAAGAATATGGGCAACCAGGCCATCCTGTTCATACCCTTAAATTGGAGAACCAAGTCCTGCAATCCTTGTTGACCGATGAGATCGACAGCCTCTTAGCCAAAATCAAAACCGGTGATTGGACGCCTAAAAAGCGTCTACAAGCTGCCTGCAATGATTTAATGCAGATTGACAAACACTATGCGCGAAAAGAAACGTTGATTTTTTCTTACATGGAGAAGTACGGCATCACTGCGCCGCCAAAAGTGATGTGGGGTGTTGATGATGATATTCGGGTTATGATCAAAGCGCTCAATGAGCTTTTGGCATCCGAAAAAGCTGCCTATAATCCAATTGCTGTCCAATGGGAAGCAGTCAAAAACGAGATCGAAGAGATGATTTTCAAAGAAGAAGAAATCATGGTGCCCATGACGCTGGATGTCTTCAGTCTTAAAGATTGGGAACAAATTGCGGCTGACAGTTTTGACATCGGCTTTGCCTTTATCCCAGAACCGCTTCCTTGGAAACCGAGCCAAGAATCCCTTGAAAAGGAACTGGCGGCAGAACCCGCACGGCAAGCGGCGATCAAACAAGCCCAAGAAACAACCGCTGGCATCGCAGCCGGTTTAGGATTCAATGACTTTCAAGTCACAGAACCGGAAGATTCGCCGCAAATTGCTGAACAGCCGACCGTTTCATTGCCTACTGGTAATCTGCAATTTGAGCAATTGGTGGCCATTTTTCAAACGTTGCCAGTGGACTTGACCTTTGTAGATAGTGAAGAGCGGGTGCGCTTTTATTCAGAAGGCAAGAGTCGCGTCTTTCCACGAACGAATTCGGTTTTAGGTCGTGAAGTCGTCAACTGCCATCCACCGAAAAGCATGCATCTCGTGCAACAGATTTTGGATGATTTTCGAGCGGGTACCAGGGAGACAGCAGAATTTTGGATCGATATGCGGGGCCGTAAAATCTATATTCGCTACTTTGCATTAAAAAATGAAGCAGGCATCTATTTAGGTTGTCTAGAAGTCACGCAAGACATTACAAAGATCCAAAAAATCGAAGGGCAAAGCCGGTTGTTGGATCAGTGAGCAGTTTGGAGAAAGGCTGATCCGTGTCTATTTGAAACGAAGCAAAAAAAGAAAAATCAATAAAACGCTTGCAACGTTTCTAGAAAAATAGTATAGTAAAGGCAATCAAATGGGTAGTTACTGATAATGCAGGCTATACCTTTTTACGTGTGTATGGATCCTACACATGTATTAAGGTATCGCCTTTTTTCATTTTAAGGAGGTGAGAAGCGTCTTGAAGATCAAAAAAATCTTAAACAACAATGCAGTTTTGGTCGGACAAGATGGCAAAGATTTTATCTGGATCGGTACCGGCCTTGGCTTCAAAATGAAACCAGGACAAACCGCCGATGAATCAAAAATTGAAAAAGTGTTTGTGCTTCATAAGAACAAAGTTTCCGAGCGGTTTTTAAGTTTATTGTCATCCATACCAACAAACTATGTGTCTTTAGCGGATGATATTATCTCACTTGCAAAAGCGGAAATAAAACAGGAGTTAAGCGAGACGCTGTATGTATCACTTACCGATCATCTGTATAACCTGTTCAAACTGCATGAACAAGGAATCACAGTTACGAACCGATTATCATGGGAAATAAAAAAGTTTTATCCGCAGGAATTTGAAGTTGGTAAAAAAGCATTGGAAATGATCGGACAAGAAACAGGGGTCGTCTTTGAGGAAGAAGAAGCAGGAAATATAGCAATGCA
>NHCFC00100__coassemble_464_pt1 | contig 26255 bp, 22 predicted proteins | sample NHCFC00100__metabat2_low_PE_022 | metagenome-assembled genome bin NHCFC00100
GACATCAAAAATCACAGAAAAAAACTTCATTTTCGTGCCATTAGTTGGCGCCTTAAGAATGGTTTCCTTTGTCTCATCGCTGACTGGTAAAGACAATAACTGTGTTCGGACTTTCTCGCTAAAGTGAAAGGAGACTTTGAAGAAGCCCTCCCACATCGAGAGCCAAAAAATTGGTTTCACTTTATTCGTTCCACGAGTCGTTGTCCATTTGTATTCGCCTTTGGACAACCACGCTTTTCCATCTTGGTAATAGCGCCAATCCATAAGAGAGATTCCCTCGTTTTTAAGCGTTTCGACAAAACGTTGATAAATGGCATATTCCTCTCCCAATGATTCAGCAATCAGCTGCCCTGTTGGTTTCACGTCTTTGTCTCGAAACAATTGCTTTTTGCCTTCCATCCTTCCACTCAACTCCTTTGCGCTTCGTTTTTTAAGGTTTTCGCTACGTTACAATTTGATTTTGTTGATATCATCTGTGATGACCCAATCATCCATATTTTTTTCACGATTGTACTGAAATGGTGTTATTTCTTCTAATTCAGCGATTTCATAGACCGCTAGATACTTTTTCCCTGCCCAACGATCGACTTGTTTTTTCGATAAATTCAACTCTTTTTCATAGCGTTTTACAAAATCTATGGATTCTTCTTTCGTCATCTTTTCAGATTCAATCACGTTGGCAATGATGCCCCGATGAGTGATGGTCAAATCGCCGCCGGTCTCCACAAAATACACAAGATCGTTGATTTTGGCTCTTCCTCCTAAAGGTGATTTTCTGCCGGCTGCCCCCCGAATGATCATTGTTTTGTCACCTTGAATCAGTTTCTCAAGCTCTTTGGCTTCCTTATTTAAATAGACCAAATGTTCTGCCCGACCGGCTTTTCCTTGATACCATTCTGCTGGTTTTGTCATAAGAAGTTCCTCTTTTCATATGAATTGTTTTTTGAGCTGTTCATTCCATAGTGGCTAGTTATTGGAACGTTTTTTCAATGGTGTATAGGTGAGAGGTGCAACTGTTTAGATTGATGAATGAATAAAACTTTTGTGCAAAGGCATTAGGCGTGCCGCATCGGGCAAATGTTTCCGCATCTTCTTTCGTTTCGAACTTGGTGATGTCCGCCCAAGTTTCTCCATCTACTAATAATTCAAAAGAAAGGTATCCTCTTTGTTTGGAAATGTATTCTCGGTTTAATTGTTCAACGACACGAACAAATTCCGCTGTTGAAACGCCTTTTTTAATTTGTACGAATTATGAAAAGCAACCTGTGCCATCGGGGCTTCCTCCTTTTAGATTCCATCAAGTAATAGAGCGTTTTAAAAAAAACTAACAGTTCTCCATTCAACCGTTCAAATGACTTTTTTAACGTCCGTTGTATTTCTACCCTGTCCTTTCTTAACAGTTGCAACAAAAAGTCCGTTCAGCAGGAGAGCATTTGGTACTAAAGCGAGCACTCAAGAACTTCCCCCAATAGTTTGTCGTGGGGAACGATCAAACATTTCTCCATTGCTTTCCAGTAACTTTCATACAACTTTTTTTGAGCTTTGCCATAATTATCTTCGCTATCAAACTCCCAATAGTGAGCATATTTCACACATTTTATGACTCTCGTCAATGGATCTGGCAGGCGACCTTCCTTGATGGTCCTCATTTCTTTGATGTAATGGGTTCGTTTCATTAATCGAAAGAACAAAGCCCCCTCCATGGCCTTCATTGCCTCTGTTGCTTCCTGCATGACTGCTTCAAAGGTCTCAACACTACTGGGTTTCACTTGATAGATACTGATTTCTGAAAACACCCCGACCGCTCCTTTCACTTGTGATTTTCTTCTCAATTATAGTATACCAAGTTTACGTCGTTGATAGTTTGGTCATTTTATTCATTTCTCATTTATCTTCCGTTTATTATTGATTTAGCCTCCTACCTGCGGGATCAAATTGCTAAATTATAATTTCATAAAAAGGCTAGCAGCCGAGCTTTATCAGTAGGTCACCTGCCTGCCATAGTCACAAAAGGGATCATTAAGCTTTCGTCTACAAAAAAAGCAATCAACTTTTGACAGCAGACTGCTTTTTCTTAACGCTCATTAGTGCAAAAGGAACGGTTTTAGCTCTGTCTCGATAAAGTCGATGCGATCAAAGACAGTTGGCTTAAAATACGCCGTAATGGCGATAACAGTCTCTGATTCGGGATCAATATAAAGGACATTTCCACTATTGCCGATGGCGGCATAGGTGCTTTTCTCAGCATCCAAGATCCACCATAAATACCCATAACTCATATTTTGAAATTTCTCTATGTTTGTCTCTAGCGGATTGACCATTTCAGTGAGCCATTGTGAAGAAATCACTTGTTGTCCTTGATGGATGCCTTGGTTCAAGCATAGCTCACCGATTTTGGCTAAATCTTTTGCTGAAAGACAAAGCCCGTAACCTGCTGTGCCAATATTTAAAGGATCGCAAAACCAAACCGGTTTTTTTGGTGCCTTGCTCATCGTAAAGTGCTTATGCTCTTGTGCCGTTTCCGCATAATAATTGGTCAGTTCGGCTACACCAAGAGGTCGAAATAAATAATGGTTCGCATAATCAACGGTCGTCATTCCAGAAGCTTTCGCTAACAAACCAGTGAGGATCTGCAGACAAACGGTTTGATAATTGAATTCATTTGTCACTCCTTTTCTTCCTCCCAATAAATCAAGCGAGGCGCTGGTCCAGTCGTCACTCGAACAAACCTTTGTCCATGGATCACCTTTACATTTATACGGGGCTCGCATCGTTAATAGGTGTTTGATCGTAATATCCTGAATCGTTTTTTCGCCCCGTTTTACTTGATAGTCTGGAAAATAATCGAGTACTTTGTCATTGACACTCCGGATGACACCTTGATCGATCGCTATCCCAACTAGTAGAGAAACGATACTTTTCGTAGCGGACATAAGGTGGCAAGTATCCTCTGGCTTATACTCATGCCATTCATCCGAGTAAACTTCCTTTCCATTTTGGTAGGCAGCAATTTGGCAAATATTAGGCTGGTTTTTACTGATACATGCATGCAGTTCTTGTCTATTCATTTGTGAAGCCTCCCTTCAAAGATAAGCATAATACCATTAAAAATTGTTTTCAATGTTATTTTTAAAATTGTTTTTGAAGGGTCTTTTAAAAGACTATTAGCGATGAATACGCAAAAAAGGCCCTCAATGATAGAGGTGCCTTACTTAAAACTTTCGAATATCGATTTTTGATTTCTATCCAGATTTTTTGAGAGGATCGTTATCAGCAATTCTTCTAATGCGGAAACAGTGGCGATGGTCCCCAAAATCAAGACAACAATTTTTGTATGACTCACTATGAGCAGCAATGGGAAACTACCTAAAAGAAAACCGACTGCTTTGTTGAGCCATGTATGCAGACTACTAAAAGACCGATATTTTACATAGCCAATCAGATAACTGACAAAACGAATCATAGCAATCACTAGTAGCCAGACCCAAAGCGTATGTGCCGCCAACAACTGTGGTAGAAAAGAAAGAAAAACTGCGAGAAAAAAGCTTGCATCTGCGAAACTGTCTAGTAAGGCACCCACCTCACTCGTAAGATTCATCCTTCTTGCAAGCAGCCCATCGACGAGGTCGCTTACAAAACAATAGGAATAGAGCAGCCAAAACCAGCCAGACATTGGCTGAAGGAATAGTAAAAGTGGTGCGAGAATCAGTCGAGATGTGGTAAGGATATTGGGTAAATGATTCATTTGTTCTCCTTGCATTTCATTTTCTTCACAAATTTTGAAAGCCTAAGATTATTTCACGTACTTAAAAGTAGTCCAAAGACTTTTAAGCGTTCTTTCAGTTGAGCATCCTGCAAGCCCTGATGCGAATGTTTCAAAACTGGTCCTTAGTATTCCTTCAACAATCGTATCCGATCCGTACTTCCTGGTATCCGATTCTGCACCTTTGTCCATCCCCCTGCTTGGTACACTTCATATTCTTCAAAGCGGCAAGGAAGACCTTTTGCATGGCCGATATCACTTGTGTCCATCACTTGAAAATGCAGATGAGGCGAAGTCGAATTTCCCGAATGGCCAACGTTTCCGATCACCATCCCTTTGGTGATATTTTGTCCTACGGAAACAGTGACAGATCCATTTTGTAGATGGACAAATGCCATATAAACGCCCTCAGAAGCTTTTATCACAATGTAGTTGCCAGCTATTTGTTGATAATCATCTTTTTGTTCATTAAAAAACAAACCATTTTTTACAGCGATCGAAAAATCTCTAATCCAGTGAACGATTTTCCGTTCCCGATAGCCATCTCTTGCAACAATTACTTCGCCATCACAAGGCGCATAGATTTTTTCGCCCCAACAATAACAGCTCTCCAGCGGAACCCCTAAGAAGAAATAGCGCAGAAAGCTTCGATTATGAAAAGCTTTGGTTTTCCCCTCAAAATTAACTTGTAAAAAATCAAAGGCATAACGCAACCCCATTCGATCGGTACCATGGCTAGGAATCTTCTCGGCTGGTGTAGTCGGCGCAAGCCACTCACCTCTTAAGGGGAATCCAATGGTTATCGGCTGCTCTTTCATAGGGCTATCTCCTTTTTGGATCACATGATCTCTTTTATTTTGAAATGACTATCAATCGCGCGGCACTCTATACCCGTGCTTTACTCTTTTTCACTATAGGTCACCTAAGGATTTTTTTCAACTCTAAAAGAGTGGGCTAACGGGCGTGCCTATCAAAAAAACACCTCAATCATGTAGTGATTCCAAACTGTTAGACCAAAAATTCTAACTTTTGAGCGTCGCTTCATGGATGAGGTGTTCTTACATTTTATTTTTTTGTAGCTCTTGGCGGTGACGGCTAATCCATCTAGCTATCGTCTGACAAAATAGCATTTGTCCCCCCGCTACTGTTTGCGCTCCACCAATCGATAGTAGACTCTTGCGGTGATGAAATACACCAGTAGATAAATCATTGTAAACAAGAGGACAGAAATAATCGTTACCGTGATCAATAAGTTACGATCCGTCAGACCAAAAAGAATCAGTAATTTTCGAATCATTGGTAAAGCAAACGCCAAATGGATGATCGCTGCCACCAAAGGAAATGAGAAGATCATCAAAACTTGCTGCTGGATCACTTGCTTGACTTCCTTATGGCTTAACCCAACTTTTTGCAAGATCTCGAAACGTTCTTTGTCCTCCATCCCTTCGGAAACTTGTTTATAATAAATGATCAATGCAGCAGCTAAAATAAAGATCACACCAAAAATCAAGCCTAAGAAGAAGAAGCCGCCGGTAAAGGTTTTTGTCTCAACTTCAAAAAGATCTTTTGATTCAACGCTCGCATGAGCATCTGCTGCCAGAAGTTCGCCGCGAATCTCTTTTGCGATGGCTTCGCGATCGCTTGCTTCTTCTGTTTGAAAATTAAAGACTGTTGTTCTCACTGGTTGCTGGTAAAGTTGAAACTCTTCGTTTTGATACCAAGCGCTTAGCTTTTCGGCAAGCCACTGATCATCCGCCACGAGAACAAGATGCTGAACGGGGTTTTCTACTTTCGTGAATGTTGGCAGTTCTTTCAATTCCCGCAAGCGAAATTGACGATCATCGATCGTCGTCTTTTCTGGTAACGCTTGATGCGTCCAGGTAGCGGGAAAAACGAATAATTCGTCGTCAGCGGGTCCTGTTTTCCCGGTGATTTCATGGTATTCAGAACTGGTAAGAAAAATAAGATACACGGCTTTATCTAAACTACCGCTATTTTCTTCAAAATTGGTTGAGGGAACAAAATTTGGTTCCTCAAAGGTAAAAAGCAACGGTCTTGTTGTAGTGACTTGCTGGCGCTCTTTGATCGTTAGCTTCTCCTCAAGTCCATTAATTGCTGTGTTGATTTGCTGGGAATCAGCCGCTGACTCAATTTGAACATCGTAAGGAAAACGGGTTTCGATCACATTCTTTTGTCCAAAATAAAGACTGGCGGTCGTAGCAACGGTCACTAACACCATCGTTGATAAAATACAAATACTTGCTAAACCAGCCGCATTTTGCTTCATCCGATACAACATGGTAGAGACATTGATAAAATGGGTCGTTTGATAATAATAGGTCGTTCGTTTTCTTAAAAACTGCAATGCTTTGATACTGCCCGCAATAAACAACAAATAGGTAGCCAAGATTACGAGGACGACGGCGACAAAGAACAGGCCTAATGCACTGATGGGCGACTTGATCGTCACAGAGATCGTATAGCCTGCTACTAAACAAAGGACACCCAAAAGTGCTAAAATGCCTTTCGCACGAGGCTCTTTTTCATTACGCTTGCTTCCCTGCAGTAATTGAAGTGGATTGGTTTTGCGTACTTGCAGTATGTCAAATAAAAATAAACAACCAAAGACGAACATAAAATACAGGATCACCAAGCCAATACTCTCAAATGACAGTTTGAAGACAAAGAACTCGCCTACGGCTAAGATTTTCTTCAGTATCAAAAATCCTAATCGTGCAAACAATAAGCCACTGATCAGTCCGGCGGCAAGGCTAATGAGAAAACTGTAAAAGAGTTCCCAAAAGACCACGAAGGCTATCTCACGTTTTCCTAGTCCTAAAACATTGTAGAGACCAAATTCTTTTTTTCGCTGCTTGATCAAAAAGTTATTGGTGTAAAAGGAAAAGATCGCCGCAAAAATCATGAGGATGATATTTCCTAAACGAAACATGAAGATGGCGCTTTGACTACTAGGAAGTTCCTTCATTCCTGGATTGTTCACGATGATTTGCGTCATCATCAAAACAGCCACCAAGAAACTCATAGATAATAAAAAGGGTGTGTAAGCTTTGGCATTTTTACGCAAATTGGAGAAGGTGATTTTCTGAAAGAACATTCGTTACTCCTCCTTTGCAAAGACAGCAGTCATTGTTTCGGCTATTGCTTCTAGAAAAGCGGTATTGCTGCGATCCCCTCGATACAGCTGGTGAAACACATACCCGTCTTTGATAAACAAGACGCGTTGTGCGCGACTGGCTGCGATCGAACTGTGAGTGACCATCACGATTGTCTGTCCATTTTGATTGATCTGTTGAAATAATGTCAGTAATTGATCAGAGGTTTTCGAATCCAGCGCTCCGGTTGGCTCATCTGCTAATAGCAGTTCCGGTTTTGTGATGATTGCTCGTGCGACAGCAACTCGTTGTTTTTGTCCGCCAGACAATTCATACGGATAGTGCTGCAATAAATCGGCGATCCCTAAAGTTTGTACGATAGGCTGAAGCTGCTTTTCCATTTGTTTGACGGAAACTTTTGATAAAACTAATGGCAATAAAATATTGTCTTTTACCGAAAAGGTGTCTAATAAATTAAAGTCTTGAAAAACAAAGCCTAAGTGATCCCGTCGAAAACTCGCTGCGTCTTTTTCTTTGATCCTGGTCAGATCGATGCCATTCAGCTGCATTTCACCCGCTGTTGGTTGGTCTAACGTCGCCATCAAGTTCAGCAACGTACTCTTTCCCGAACCTGATTCCCCCATGATAGCGACATATTCCCCTTCTTCTACCATAAAGGTAATATTTTTCAACGCTTCAACGGGTTGTCCGTTCAGCTGGCTTTGATAGATTTTTTTTACTTGTTGAATGTTTAAAAGTGTCATCTTGTTCCCTCCTTCCTTTTTAGAATAAGCTGACTGGCAGAAAAAAGCGACTTACAATAAAAACCGCAAACTTACAGTGTTGAAAGTTTGCGGCTATCGGTTATTTGTGGTGGGAAAATGAAGTGTGACGATGGTTCCCTGTCCCACTTCAGAATCAATCGCTAAACGGCAGCCGATTTTTTCAGCCGCTTGTTGACTCATATATAAGCCTAGCCCGCTCGCTCGTTGCTGAAAGCGACCATTTTGTCCCGTATATCCTTTCTCAAACACCCTTGGCAAGTCTTCCTTACGAATACCAATGCCGCTATCTTGGATCACTAAGGCATTGTCTTTAGTGAAAACGTTGATGCCACCAGTTTCGGTATACTTCAAGCTGTTGAAAAGAACCTGTTCAAAAATAAAAACGAGCCACTTTCGATCGGATGTCACCGTCAAATCCACCGCCATGTCCAGTTGCAGATTCTTTTTCGAGAAAAACAAGGCATACTTTTTGATCGTTTGACGAACGAGGGGCGCTAAAGCAATCGACTCAAAGACAAAATCTTCATTCGCTAAATTTTGTCGTAAATAATTCAACATCATTTGCAAGTAATCATTCACCTTAAATAATTCCGCTTTGACCTCCGTCGGTGACAACGAATCGCTTTGGACCAAAAGATCCAGCGCAGCTAGAGGCGTTTTGATTTGATGAAGCCACAAGCCGAAATCTTCATAAATTTCTTCATTTTTTAACGCTGCCTTGTAATCAGAAGTGGTTTTTTCTCTTGCCAATTGTTTAAGAAGGGCTTGGTATTCGTCTTCTAAACGATTTCGAGTGGCAGGCAAGAACGCCAACGCCGCTTCCGTCATACGTTCTTTTCTTAATAAATGCTGCAGCTGCTTTCTTTTTTGTGCGTAACGAAAATAATGAAAAAGGGAAAGTCCCCCTAAGATCACCCCTGAAAAGACCACATAGTCAATGAAGGGCTCCAACGAAAGGCTGTGGAGAAAGAATAGCCCAAATAGGCCCGCACTAAACAGCAGGTAAACGAGATAAAACTTTCCATAAAGGACGAAATATTCTTTCACGTTAGTCATAGGCGTGTTCCTTTTCTATCAAATACCCTTTATTCTTTACCGTCTGGATCAAATCGGATAGTTCGATCTGGCTTAATTTTTTTCGCAAGCGGGTCATATTGACCGCTAATGTGTTATTATCGATGAATTCTTCACTATTCCAGAGCATTTCAATGATGGTCTCTTTGGCTACGATCTTCCCTCGATGCTGCAAAAGCAAGGAAAGAATCCGAGCTTCATTTGGAGACAGTGGCAACTGTTCCCCCTGTTTTTTTAATACATTTTCTGTGGGATAAAAGGTTACTTGCCCTATCTCAAAGGTCAGCGCTTGTTGGTGGCTATACTGATAGCTGCGCCGCAGCAATGCTTGGATTTTTGCCAAAACGAAGGCTAAATCAAAGGGTTTTGTTAAATAATCATCCGCCCCCATGTTCATCGCCATGATCTGATTCATCTGTTGATCCATCGACGAAAGGAAAATGATCGGCACTTCTGACTTCTTGCGAATTTCTTGGCACCAATGATACCCGTTGTAATAAGGCAGCGAAATATCTAAAAGAACGAGATCCGGTTTGATCTCATGAAACTCTTGCAAGATGCTAGCAAAATTCTTCGCGGAAACACATTCGTACCCCCATTGCTGCAAATATTCTGCTAGAACAGAGACGATCGTTGCATCATCTTCAACAAGATATATTTTTTGCATGTCTTTCTCCTCTCTGTTGATTAATCACTTGCTTCTTTACAGACAGTGTACCAGAAAAGAAAAAGAATCGTCTAGATGGGGGGAACCTTTCAAAGGGCTGTTTTTTTCCTCAATCCTCTGCCAATCGAGCAAGAATTTCTTGGTAACGCTGAGTGGCAAAGGGACTGATATGCCCTTTTTGACAAAAATTCAGTTTCCCCAGTTTGGGTACGACCCGTTCTACGATGACATTGCCATTTTGAACTTTCGATTCAAACTGCTGCAAAGCCTCCAAAAATCGTGCGTCTTTTCTGGCAGAAGGATAAAAAGACAAGACATACAGATAATAAAAAAGATTGTACCCTCTAAAGGGATATTCTGTCTGCATAAATAATGTGCCCATCCCATAATGACAGGGACTGATTGGCTGACGGATCTCCCAATGAGCAAGCAAAAATTCGCTTGCTTGCTTAAGCGTTTCCATTTGTTCACGATCATGAGTATAGCGAAAGGCATCAAGAACCGTTAACGTCGTCATTGGCGTGGAAAAGTGGGTCTCAGGGCCGCGACCAAAACTATACTTATTGCACTTCCAGCCGCCATCTGCTTCCTGAGTAGCAAGAAAATAGTGAAAGGTCTGTTGCAGCCGCTGGTCCCTTGCGTAACCAAGAGCACACAGCGTTCGCAAAGCCAACGCTGTATGACATGGATAGATCCCCCCTGACGGAGAAATTTTAAATCTGCCGTCTTCTCTCCATCCTTGAAAGATCAATGCGGCTGTCTCTTTTAATAAGTTCTCCTCACGTGACATGCCAAGTTCAAGTAAATAAAGAGGACTTTCTAAGGTCGTAAAGGGTGCTCCTTTTAGTAATTTATGGTCTGGCGTCGACCATAAATCGGCGCCATGATCATATTGATGGGAAATGATTGCTTCGATGTCTTGCTGAACCCTCTGATCCATATTGATCTTCCTCCATCTCTTAAGTGTCGTGCAATCAACCCAATAATCCTCATTGACCCACGGTGCACTCGCTTCTAGAATGATAAAAATTCGAACGTTTTTTAACACATGAGTTAAGTTTTTGTTTTTGAATTGTCCAAATGAATTTTAGAAATCAAATAGTTTTTTCCCGGCGGACGTACTTTTAAAAAGAATGTTCTAGTTTTCCTGATGACAGGTTTTAAAAAAGTTTGTCTCTGAAATCGCATGATCATCCGAACCCCATAATGAAAGATCACCTGAATAGGAACACGCTCACGCAACAAGTTCATGTCACGCTCTTTTAGTTCAAGGAATCAGGCATAATGAAATAGTTCAAAACGAATGCCTTCTGGGCTTTCAAAAAATAAGGCATAGTAGTTAGGGGCGATGCGCTCTTTGTATTCCATTGGTCGATCATGAAGGATCTTTACCCCTAAAGCTTTTATTTTGGGAAAAATCGCATCTACGACTTCGCGGCTTTCCGCTTTAAATGCTATGTGCTGAACAGAGCCAGGTTTTCTTGAATCGATTTTCTCGTTCTTCCATTCTTTTCGTGGGGAACAAATGCCGAAATCAAATGAATCGCCTATATATTCTACTACTTCCATATCAGCATGTTCTAAATACCCAGAATATTTCTTCTGGAGGTCAAAACCTAATAGTGCAAATAATTGATCATAAAAGTCTTCTGCTTTTTTTACATCATTGACTGTGATTTGGATATGGTGAAACTGAATGTTCATATTCGCTCCTTTCTGGCTAACAAATTAAGTGTTTCAGGAAAAAAGCCGCTTGCGGAAGTTTGATTCAACTAAATTAGCTAGGAAGCTCACTTAATGTAGAAATCACCTTTTCCATTGCCGTTGCTACTTCTTTAGGCAACTTATTATAGCCATCATTTTCTGTCTCTTGAGCCAAAATAAAGTCCAGCCGACCTTGCATCCGCTCTCTTAAATGAGCCACATAGGAGGCATCTTGAAAATCGACTTTAAAGCCTGTTACTGGCAGGAAACTCATTTCGGTGATCCCACCGAAATTTTTATATTCAGCCTCGCCTTCCACAATTTTTTCAATCGATGTTAGTGTGACTTCAGGCGTGACTTTCTTGCCTTTGTAAAAGCCTGTATTTAGAATGTAACAAGCCGTTTGGTTTTCTTTAAACAAGTGCATGAAATGGGCAAAATCTTCCCCTAAAGGATAGACTCTAAATGGATTGGCATAAGGTTCGATGACCAGTTTATCTATATCCGTGGTCTCGACAATATGTTCAGCTGTCGTGCGCTTCGTAGCTAAGGTCAACCCAAAAACAGCGGCTAAAATCGGATCGTCAATTTTTACTACAGGAGGCAGCGTGTCATCTTTCATGATCCAAAATACTGCATCGATCGGCGAATCTAAATGGTCCACCCGATTAGGTGTGACATATCGTGATTTGACAGTTCGACCATTCCCATTACGAATATCTTGGGTCACGAGGACCTTTTTTCCTTTCTCGTCTAAAGTAACCCCAACATTTTGACAGGTGATAAAGTAGCGGACATTTGGGTTGGTTAATGGATAGTCTTGCGTTTTATCAAAATAAGAAGGTTCCAGAGCAGTGGAGGCACCATTTGTTTGATTAATCACAAATGCATCGTCATGCAGAACCTTGATCTCATATTTGCCACCATGTTCTGACAATGTGATGGTCGATTTTCCTGATCCTGAAAGACCAAAAGCAGCCATCGTAAATGTTCGATTCGGTAACTGATACTGCTTCATTCCCCCATGACACGCCACAAAGCCATGGCGATGCGCGGTAGCCCAAGCCAAAGTTAATGTCGCTTTTTTCAATTCACCAAAATAGTTTAAACCTAAGACTGCCGCAACATTGTGTTCAGGATCAAAAAGAGACAGTCCATAAGGAAAATCAGGATGAGACCAATCTGGATCAGCGTACAAAAAAATGTCCGTCTCTGGATATTCTTTGGAACGTTGGTACCTTTCTTCCCATGATTTCGTCATCAATTGAAAATTCAACAAATAAGAGTAAAAGTTGGTTTCATAGTGCTCTGGTATCAACAGGTGAGCTTTGACCATAAACGCTTCATCTAATCCTACAACAACTTCACCACCATAAAATTGCTTGCGGGTTCCTTGGTATAAGGCATCTCGCAAAATGTCTTCATATAATTCTCGCTGGATTCCAGGATGCCCGATGATGCGTCGAGCTGCCGCTGTCCGTCCAACCACTTTTCCGTCATTAAACACGATGACTTTTGCATCCTCTGGTAGTCCTAACTCCTTGGTGTGTGTTACCGGCATATCCGTAAGAATAGCGCCAGAAGATTCTTTTGCTAAGTGATAGGCAGTGGCTAGATCATGAATCCAAGTGACATTGTTCCCATAAAAAGCTGACTCTATCAACACTTTAAAACTCGACAAATGCGTATTTTGCGGTGTAATCTCTTTGTGTGAAAATGCACGAATCGTTGCCATGTGCAATCCCTCCTAACAAAAATTTTCTATTCACTACGTTTATTATAATACTTTCTAATCACGCCACGCCATATTTTTATACACATTAACTATAAATTGCTGACAAACCATTTTGTTAAAGGATTTGGCTGTCTGCATATTTGTAGCTTCACTGCTTTTTGCATTGATTTTGTCCCCGCTCATCAATAGTGAGAAAGAACAAAAAAACTGGAACAAAAAAGAATGTCTTTCTGTTCCAGTTTCTGGTTTTATATTTCATCCATTCCAAACGTCACAATCGACGTAATTAGATAGACAGATGGGTTATAGTTGCTTATTTCTCAATTGATTCGCCTTCTCTAATAACTTTGTTATCGTAAGACTTTATGACAATTACCATAAAAAGAACTCACGGTCAAAATCACTGAAAAGAACTCGTTTTTTCTTAACGACGCTCTAACAACACGACACACTCCACATGGGTCGTTTGTGGGAACAAATCAACAGGTTGGACTTCTTTTGTCACATATCCTTCTTCTTCAAACAACGCGAGGTCACGAGCCAAGGTTGCTGGATTGCAGGAAATGTAAACGATGCGCTCTGGTTTAACTGCAGCGGTCGTTTCAATAAAGCTGGCATCTAAACCTTTGCGAGGTGGATCAACGAAGACGACTGTCGGTTGAATGCCTTCGCGTAGCCATTGCGGCATGATTTTTTCGGCTTTACCGATAAAGTAATGCACGTTTTCGACACCATTTCTTTTGGCATTGGCTTTGGCATCGTTCACTGCTTCAGGAATGACTTCCATCCCTAACACTTCTTTCACGCGATCAGCCAAACTGATCCCTATCGTTCCGATTCCTGCATAAGCATCCACAACGACATCATTTTCAGACAGTTGCGCCATCTCGAAGGCGGTTTGATACAAGACTTCTGTTTGCGCTGTGTTGACTTGGTAGAAAGATTTCGCTGAGATTTGGAAGGTTTTGCCTAATAATTGATCATCGATCGATGACTTGCCATACAAGACACGCTCGAACTCGCCCATGATCACATTGGTTTTTTCTTCATTGATGTTTTGAATGACAGAAACAACTTCTGGAATCTCTTCGTGGATCACTTCCGCGATCTCTTCTCCCTTGAAGAATTTCGGTTTACGTGTCACTAATACGACCATCATTTCACCTGAGTGATGCCCACGACGAACGACAATGTGGCGTAAGAACCCTTCGTGGGCTTCTTCATTGTAGGCTTTGACATTGAAGCGCTGCAAAATATCTCTGACTTTGATGATTGCTTGATCGATGTTTGGATCTTGAATATAAAAGTCTTCGATCGGTACCAGAGTATGGCTGTTTTTGCGGTAAAATCCAGTCGTTAATTTTCCATGAATCTTTTGCACAGGGATTTGCGTTTTGTTGCGATAACCAAATGGTTTTTCCATTCCGATTGGTGCATTGACCTTGATTTCAGGCAGTTTGGCGATTTTAGCCAAAACATTCTCTACTTGCTGCTGTTTGAAGGCTAATTGTTTGTCATAGCTCAAATGACTCAATGGGGCGATCCCGGTGCGCAACAATGCTTCATTCGGTAATTCTTGCCGATTAGGACTCGCTTGCAACAGCTTCATCACTTTGGCAAAACCAAATTTGTTGCCGACTTTCAACACTTTGACTAAGGCACGTTCATTTGGCAGGGTGTTTTCAATAAATAATAAGTACCCATCGACTTTGGCGATCCCATTTCCTTCATGGGAAAGGTCCAAAATATCGACTTCAAGTTCCTGATTCTTTTTAACAGGATAATTTTTCATAGATTTCTCCTTTGTGCTTACTTTCTCCATTTTAAAAAGGAATGGTCGAAATTGCAAGCGGTGCTTATTTTAACGGTTCAACAGATCGGGTAGACGTGCAAAAAAGAACCGAAGGAGGGAAATCGGCTGATTGCTTTTCTAGGGGTTGCGGCGAAGAGCCGCTGCACCACAGGAGCAATCCCTTTTCCATCCTTCGGAAAATCGAACAGATCAAAGTTGGTAAAACCTCGATCATTGTTTATTTGTCAGCTGTTTTTTTCTTTTTCTGTGATTTTTCCCGTTCGCTCTTGTTTAAGATTTGTTTTCTCAAACGAATGCTTTCTGGTGTTACTTCACAGTATTCGTCATCGTTCAAGAACTCCAATGATTCTTCTAGTGAAAGGATTCTTGGTTTCTTGATGACAGATGTTTGGTCTTTCGTCGCTGAACGAACGTTGGTCATTTGTTTTGCCTTCGTAATATTGACCGTTAAGTCATTGTCACGAGAGTTTTCGCCGACGATCATTCCTTCATATACTTCAGTACCTGGTTCAACGAAGACCGTTCCACGTTCTTCAATACTCATGATTGAGTAAGTCGTTGCTTTTCCTGTATCGATCGATACAAGTGCGCCGTGGTGGCGTCCGCCGATTTGCCCTTGAATCATTGGCAAGTACTGGTCGAAGGTGTGGTGCATGATACCGTAGCCGCGAGTCATTGATAGGAATTCTGTCGTATAGCCGATCAAGCCACGAGCAGGTGCTAAGAAAATGATCCGTACTTGTCCATTTCCTGTATTGATCATGTCTTGCATTTCTGCTTTACGAATTCCTAGTGATTCAATCACTGAACCCATGTATTCTTCTGGTGTGTCGATTTGCACTCGTTCAAATGGTTCGCATTTCACGCCATCAATTTCGCGTTCGATAACTTCTGGACGAGAAACTTGCAATTCAAAACCTTCACGACGCATGTTTTCAATCAAGATCGACAAATGAAGTTCGCCACGTCCTGAAACAGTCCAAGAATCTGGTCCGATTGGTTCAACACGTAGAGACACATCTGTTTGTAGTTGCGCCATCAAGCGTTCTTCAATTTTACGAGCGGTTACGAATTTCCCTTCACGACCTGCAAATGGTGAGTTGTTCACGACAAAGGTCATTTGTAACGTTGGCTCATCAATGTGTAAAACAGGCAATGAATCTTGGTGATCGATCGGTGTGACTGTTTCACCAACGAAGATGTCTTCCATCCCAGAAACAGCGATCAAATCGCCAGCTTTCGCTTCTTGGATCTCTAAACGTTTCAAACCGAAGAAACCGAATAATTTTGTGACACGGAATTTCTTCACTTGGCCATCAAGTTTCATCAAAGCAACTTGGTCACCAACTTTGATCGTTCCACGGAAGACACGTCCGATTCCGATACGTCCAACGTAGTCATTGTAATCAAGTAAAGATACTTGGAATTGCAATGGCTCATCGCTGTTGTCGATTGGCGCTGGAATATGTTCGATAATCGTATCAAACAATGGTGCCATCGTTTTTTGTTGATCGGCAGGATCATCTGATTCACTTGAGGTCCCGTTGATCGCTGAAGCGTAGATCACTGGGAAATCCAATTGGTCATCGTCTGCACCTAATTCGATAAATAGTTCTAATACTTCATCTACCACGTGCTCAGGACGAGCAGATGGTTTGTCGATTTTGTTGACAACTACGATTGGCACTAAGTGTTGTTCCAACGCTTTTTTCAATACGAAACGTGTTTGAGGCATCGTTCCTTCATAAGCATCAACAACTAAAACAACACCATCGACCATTTTCATGATCCGCTCTACTTCACCACCGAAGTCCGCGTGTCCTGGGGTATCCATGATGTTGATTTTTGTGCCATTGTATTCAACGGCCGTATTTTTTGCTAAGATCGTGATACCACGTTCTTTCTCGATCGCATTTGAATCCATCGCCCGTTCTTGTAATTGGGTATGGCTATCTAACGTTTGGGATTGTTTCAATAATTCATCAACTAATGTAGTTTTTCCGTGGTCAACGTGGGCAATAATAGCGACGTTGCGGATATCATTTCTAATATTCAATTTATAAACTCCTTTTTTGGTGACATTGCACTCGACAAGCCATTATACCAGAATTTCTTTCTGAAATATAGTGCAAAGTTTTCATTTTTACAGAAAAAACCAGATATTAATAAATATCTGGTTTTTTCTTATTGATTAACGATCGCCAATAATTCTTCAAAAGCTTTCGGTGTACCGCCTACGAACAATTCCCGTCCATTCAAGGATAGCGGCTCTCCTTTGATGTTTGCCATCTTTAATCCAAGGGTTTCTAACAAAACGCCCCCTGGCGCATAATCCCATGGCGCAAGATGAGAAAGATAGCCTGCTCTTTGTCCTTTAGCGAGGGCGATCAGCTCTACCCCAGCACAGCCAGTCATACGAATGCCTAATGCTTTGTCACTGACCTCGGTTTCGTGGTGGCGGTTATGGATCAACATGGGCGAATTCAAGCCAACGAGACCTTCGGATAAGGCAATATCTTTCGGCGGTTCGATCTTCTCGCCATTGTTATAGACACCAATCTCTGGACCACCCCATAAGAATTCATCTTTCATAACATTATAGACAAAGCCAAAGCGCCCTTTGCTCTCTTCGTAAATCGCGATCATGATACAAAAGTTTTCTTTTTCTAACACGAAATTCATCGTTCCATCGATCGGATCAATGATGAAGACCCGCCCACTCATGTCGGCAAGTGTGTCCAGTCCGTTTTCTTCACCTAAAATTTTGGCATCCGGATCATAGGATTGGATCTTACCAATCAGAAAATCTTGCGTGGCTTTATCCAATTCTGTCACTAAGTCTTTCCGTCCTGATTTTGTCTCGACCACTAAGTCTTCTTTATTTAAATTGTCTTTGATCGTTTCACCTGCAGCGATCATCCACTGGCGAACTTCATTAACGATTTCATGCATTCGTTGATCTACCCTTTCATTTTTAGTTTTCCCTCAGTCTTTTTCGCTGCCTGCACAGCATGGTACAGCGAATAGCCTGATAGTTCTTCAAATTCTCTGCCTAAACGGCGTTCCTCGCCAATGCTAGGAACGACTTTCTTAAAGGCTTGATACGCCTCAAGAAACGTACTACTAGGAAGGCCTTTTTCATAGGCTTGTTCTAATCGTTCCCACATCTTCATGACGACGACCATTTCATCTGTCGACCAATCTAAGTCAAGAGGATATTGATAATCCCGCATATTACCACTCCTAGTTCATCTTTCTCTTCCAGTGTACCATAAAACCTCTTATTGTCGAAAAGAGGTTCTTTGGTACAAGCATTTTTTTATAGGTAATTCTCTTAAAAAAACTAATAAAGAATCACTCTGCTCGTTTAGTCACCGACAGCAAAGCGGATATTTTGTTGTTTTTCTAGGCATTTGTTACACTTGTGTTAGTAACCTAAAGGAGGAATTCTCTTGCGTTTAGAAAACAAAAAAATCATTGCCTTAGTCGACAATGATTTCGAAGATTTAGAATTGTGGTACCCGGTCCATCGGTTACGGGAAGAAGGCGCGCAAGTCGATTTAGTCGGTGAAGAAGCGCATAAAACGTATATTGGCAAATACGGTGTACCCGCAGAATCAGCCTATGCTTTTTCTGATATTCATGCCGATGACTACGATGCCATCTTAGTTCCAGGTGGTTGGGCGCCTGATAAATTACGACGTTTCCCAGAGGTCATCTCTTTCGTGCAAACGATGGACAAAGACGAAAAAGTCATTGGTCAAATCTGTCATGCAGGCTGGGTCTTGATTTCTGCGAATATCCTGCAAGGCAAGACGGTCACCAGTACACCAGGCATCAAAGATGATATGACAAATGCTGGAGCCACATGGGTGGATACACCTGTGGTTACGGATGGACATATCGTTTCCAGCCGCCGTCCCCCAGATCTACCAGACTATATGCGGGAATTTATCGCTGTATTAGAAAAGAAATAGTACCCGTTGATCAGATTCAAAAGAGTTGCGACCGAAGCAAATACGGCCGCAACTCTTTTTTCTACTTAGCGGTCATTCGCTTACGATCGCTAATATCTTGTTACTTTTAGGGATTTTTTTCACACCGATAAAGGTCAATGCAGCACCTAGAACGGCAAACCCAGTCCCAATCAAAAGCATTTCCCAGACACCGAAGCTTTGGATCAGCATCCCGCCCAAAAGATTGCCGATCACGCCACCGATCGTGGTAGCAATGATAATAATCGTTTGTCCAAAAACCCGATCTTCATCTGCCAAACTATGGTTGAACAAATAAGCCGAAGCTGGAATAAACAAGGCAAAACTAACCCCTTGCATCAAATGGCTCATTTCCATCAGGATGATGGAGCTGATCAACAGCATCAGCACCCCACGAATGGCAAAGGCAACACTGGACAGCAACAGCCAAAAACGGCTAGACCGTATCCTCACTAACTGTTCAAAGAAAATCATGCCTGGCAATTCGCATAACGCCGCAATCATCAGGGCGATGCCAACTTCCTTACTGCCACCGCCAATATCGGCAAAAATTTGTGCCAAAAAGCTGTTGATCATCGTATGGAAGCTGAAGAGAAAGCTAAACCCGACAAAGAGAAAGAGTAAAAAAGGATATTTTTTCAAAAAGGCCCCTGAATGACTTTGTTCTGTAAGCATCACGGGCATTTCTGGCTTCTTGATCGCTGGCAGCAAAAGCAAAATAATGAGAAACAAAACGGCCTGCCCGATAGCGATCATAGGCAAAAGGGCTGCCGAAAACTCCTCCAAGAGCTGCCCCAGTAAAAAGGAGGTCCCCGCAAATCCTAGTGACCCACCCGCACGCGAAAAGCCAAAATTGATTTTGTTGCCGCTATTCGTGTATTCAAACGCCAAGGCGTTGAGAAAGGACTGCATGGAAACGAGCAAAATCCCTCCTAAAACATAGGTCAGTATTGATAATGCAGGGAAAATCACACCTGCTAAGAGCACCGCGACCACGCCGCTTGTCATCGTTTTCAAGACAACGATCAGCGGTACTTTACTTTTTTTGATAATGATTTGACTGATGAAGGGCTGCAAAATCGTAGACGCAATATTGACTAAGGCTAAAATACCGCCAATTTTTGCTGGATCGACCTTGAAATAAATCAAAAAAAGGGTCGCAAAGCCATAGATTGAGCAAAACATCATCCAATAAAGAAATTGCAAACTTGTGTAGTAAAACCGAATCCTCTTGTCACTTGCATGATTACGCATACATCCCCCACCTTATCCATATTCCTTAGCAACTAAATATAGCATAGAACCGATGGATTTACTATCCTTCTACCAACAGAAACCGCAGTTTTATTTGAAACACTAACCGACAACAAAAAAGCGCAGCATAGTATCCTGCGCTTTTCCTACTGCTTCAACTATTTAGAGCTGTTGGAAGGCTTGCGTGAGATCTTCCAAGAGATCGTTGATGTTTTCCAATCCAATGGATAGGCGAATCGTCTCTGGACGAATTTTGGCTGCTGCAAGTTCTTCTACGCTAAGCTGGGAATGGGTCGTCGAAGCTGGATGGATGATCAAGGACTTTGCATCCCCGACATTTGCCAGCAAAGAGAAGAGCTTGGTTGCGCCACAAAAGGTTTTGCTTGCTTCTGCTCCACCCTTTAATCCAAAGGAAAAGACGGAACTGGTCCCTTTGGGGAAATACTCCTGCGCCCGTTCAAAATAGGGGCTGTCCGGCAGTGTTGGGAAGTGAACCCAAGAGACTTCCGAGTGCTTGGCTAAAAATTCAGCAACTTGTTGCGCATTTTCTACATGACGTTCCATCCGCAACGAAAGCGTCTCGATGCCTAACAGCAACACCCATGAATTGAAGGGAGAAATCGTAGCGCCTGTATCCCGTAAAAGAATCGTTCGTGCTCGAGTGATATAGGCAGCGTTACCAGCGGCTTCTACCCATGAGATTCCATGGTAGCTATGATCGGGATCGACCAGCTTGGGAAATTTGCCATTTGTCCAATCAAAGTTGCCGCTGTCGATAATGGCCCCTCCCAAAGCAGCACCGTGACCACCGAGGTATTTTGTCGTGGAATAAACGACGATGTCCGCCCCATGCTCAAATCCTCGAAACAGATAGGGAGTCGCAAAGGTATTGTCAATGATGAGGGGAATCCCTGCTTCATGAGCGATCGCTGCAATCTTTTTAAAGTCGGCAATATCAATATCTGGATTGCCTAAAGACTCTAGAAAAACTGCTTTAGTATTTTCTTGGATGGCTGCTTTTAGTGCTGCCAGATCTTCACTATCAACAAAGCTTGTAGTGATGCCAAAATCTGGCAACGTATGAGCGAATAAATTATAGGTCCCCCCATAAATTGAAGCAGCAGAAACGATATGATCTCCTGCTTGTGCAAGATTTAAAATCGCATAGGTGATCGCTGCTGAGCCAGAAGCCGTTGCTAACGCACCGACACCGCCTTCTAAGAGGGCTAGTCGTTCTTCTAGAACAGCCGTTGTCGGATTGGTAATACGGGTATAGATATTGCCATTCTCACTAAGACTAAATCTCGCTGCCGCTTGATCTGCGTCCTCAAACACATACGATGTGGTTTGATAAATGGGTACGGCGCGACTCCCTGTAGTAGGATCTGGTGTTTGTCCTCCGTGTAATTGAATCGTCTCAAATCTTTCTGTCATACTATTCCTCCTTAATAATACAAATAAAAAAGCCCTCTGATATCGAGATATCAAAGGACGTGTTTACGTGTTACCACCTTTATTCAAGCAGACTTTCCAGCATGCTTCTCAGCAAGTACGCGACAAATTAACGTCGTTATACTCTGACGCGATAGCGGGCGCACCCGGATCTTCTTATCTTTCGTACAAGTTCAGAAGATCACCTCTGAGGCCATTTTCGATTGATTCTACAAGTTCTTCTTACACCCTACGAAGACTCTCTAGGCTTGCCAAATCAATGTACTTTCCTCATCAACGGTTGAAATATTAAGAGCATCGTATCATTTACAGAAGATTCTGTCAATAGTTTAGGATCGCTTTATTTTTGGTGATAAAAAAACTCGTTCACCAAATGATGAACGAGTTTCAAAAAGCTTAAATGTGGATTGGTAAACCTAGAGCTAACTCAGCAGCATCCATTGTGATCTCACCTAGAGATGGATGTGGATGGATGGTTAACGCGATATCTTCTGCGTTCATGCCAGATTCAATAGCAAGAGCAAGTTCTGAAACCATATCGCTTGCTCCTAAACCAGCAATTTGCGCACCGATGATCACATTGTCTTCAACCGTTGTTACTAAGCGAATGAATCCTTCGGTTTTTCCTAGAGATAACGCACGACCGTTACCTGAGAATGGGAATTTGAATGCTTTTGCTTCAATTCCAGCATCCTTGGCATCTTTGATGGTCATACCGACAGAAGCCAATTCTGGGTCAGTAAAGGCAACTGCAGGCATCGCTTTGTAATCAACAGCAACTTTTTTGCCAGAGATTGCTTCAGCAGCGATTTTTGCTTCGTAGCTGGCTTTATGTGCTAATGCAGCACCAGGAACGATATCACCAATTGCGTAGATGTTTGATACGTTGGTACGGCCTTGTTTGTCAACCGTGATCAATCCGCGGTCGCCTACTTCAACACCTGCTTGTTCCAAGCCCATGTCATCAGTATTTGGACGACGGCCAACAGTAACCATCACGTAATCAGCAGTGACTGATTCTTCTTTACCATCTACGGCATATTTCACAGTTACGCTATCGCCATTGTCAATTGCTTCTTTCGCCATTGCGTTGGTAACGACTGTTACACCTTTTTTCGCAAAGTCTTCTTCAACCAATTTGACCATGTCTTTTTCATAGGTTGGCAAGATTTGAGGAGAACCTTCAAGGATCGTTACTTCTGCACCTAGGTTTGCATACGCTGCACCTAGTTCAGAACCGATGACACCGCCACCGATAACAACAAATTTTTTAGGAACTTCTTTTAATGCCAATCCGCCAGTTGAATCAAGGACACGTCCGCCGAATTTGAAACCAGGGATTTCAATTGGACGAGAACCTGTTGCGATGATTGCATTGTTGAAAGAGTAAGTTTGTGCTGAATCTGGGTGGATGACACGCAATGTGTGATCATCAACGAAGAAAGCTTCTCCTTCAATTGTTTCAACTTTATGTTTTTTCAATAGGAAACCAACACCAGAAGTTAACGTTTTAACGACTTTGTTGTCTTTCCATTCTTGTGTTTTGGTAAAATTAAGGGAAACATTTTCACTTGTTACACCAAACATTGTTGAATCCAAAGATTCTTGGTAATGATGACCTGCAGCGATCAAGGCTTTTGAAGGGATACAACCAACGTTCAAACAAACGCCGCCAATGTATTCTCTTTCAATGATTGCTACTTTTTGTCCCATTTCAGCAGCGCGGATGGCAGCTACATAGCCGCCAGGTCCCGCACCGATTACAACTGTATCTAATTCAACAGCAAAATCTCCAACTACCATTTGTTAATCATCCTTCCATCATTAATAGCTCTGGATCAGCTAATAGACGTTTGATATTATTCATTGCTTGTTGCGCTGTTGCGCCATCAACGATACGGTGGTCGAAGCTTAATGAAAGTTTCATCACACGTCCGACAACGATTTCGCCTTCAGCGTTTACGATTGGTTGTTGCGCGATCGTACCTACACCCAAAATAGCTACTTCAGGGTAGTTGATTACTGGTGTGAACCAGCCGCCACCAACTGAACCGATGTTACTGATCGTGATGGTACCGTTACGCATATCATCTGCAGCTAATTTGCCGTCATGAGCAAGTTTTGCTTTTTCGTTGATTTCATCAGCGATAGCAAACATGCCTTTACGATCTGCATCTTTTACGTTTGGTACATACAAACCATGGTCAGTATCTGTTGCGATACCGATGTTGTAATAGTTTTTGTATACGATCTCTTGTTTTGCATCATCGATCGACGCATTCAAGATAGGGAATTTTTTCACTGTTGCAGTCAATGCTTTCACAACATATGGTAAGAAAGTAAGCTTTGTGCCGTTTGCAGCAGCAACTTCTTTGAATTTCTTACGGTTATCCCATAGGTTTGTTACTTCAACTTCATCATGCAAGGTTACATGAGGTGCTGTTTGTTTGCTGTTTACCATCGCTTTAGCGATTGCTTTACGTGTAGGTGTTAAGGCAACACGTTCTTCTAAATCACCTAAGTTTGATTTGAAGGCTTTTGCTGGAGCTGTTGGTTTGCTTTCAGTTGCTGCAGCTTTGGTTTCTTCTTTCGCAGGAGCTTGAGTTTCAGCTTTTGCAGCTTGTCCGCCACCTGATAGGAAGTTTTCGATGTCTTCTTTTGTTACACGTCCGCCTTTACCTGTTGCAGATACTTGGGAAATATCCACATCTTTTTCGCGTGCGAATTGACGGACAGAAGGCATAGCCAAGACACGTTTGTTAGGATCTGCTGCTTCAACAACACTTGCTGAACCAGAAGTTTCCACTTTTTCTTTTGGTGCTTCTGCAGGTGCGCTTGATGAAGCAGGCGCACTGTTGTGACCAGGTGCGTCGATTTCAACTAAAACATCACCAACATTTGCAACTGTTCCTTCAGCAACAACGATGTTTTTCACTGTTCCTGTTACTGGAGATGGGATTTCTTCCACTGATTTGTCGTTTTGAACTTCAAGCAACGTATCATCTTCATTGATGGTATCTCCTGCTTTAACGAACCATTTTACGATTTCGCCTTCTGCAATTCCTTCACCGATATCTGGTAATTTGAATTGGAAAACGCCTGCGCCTTCAGAAGAACCAGCTGATGCTTCAGCCGTTTCCGTTGTAGGTTCTGCCGCTGGTTTTGCTGGTGTTTGAGACTCTGCTGCTACACCTGCATCGCCTTCGTTGTCTTCATGTCCTGGTGCATCGATCTCAACAAGGACATCCCCAACGTTTGCGACTGTACCTTCAGGGACAACGATGTTTTTCACTGTTCCTGTTACTGGAGATGGAATTTCTTCCACTGATTTATCATTTTGAACTTCTAGTAAGGTATCATCTTCATTGATGGTATCCCCTGCTTTGACGAACCATTTTACGATTTCGCCTTCTGCAATTCCTTCACCGATATCCGGTAATTTAAATTGAAATGCCATTTTCTATTCTTCCCTTCTTCAACTATTAAAAGTTCACGATTTCTTTCACTTTGTCTTCGATGTCTTTTGCATTTGGCAACCAAATGTTTTCAGCTTGACCGAATGGGAAGATCGTATCTGGTGCAGACACGCGTCCGATTGGAGCTTCTAGTGATAGAACCGCACGTTCAGAAATTTCAGAAACGACTTGAGCGCCAACACCTGCTTGTTTTTGTGCTTCTTGAACGACAACCACACGACCAGTTTTTTCAACTGATTTGATGATCGTTTCAACATCAAGAGGAGCAACTGTACGCAAGTCGATGATTTCAGCGTTGATGTTTTCTTTCGCTAAGTTGTCAGCAGCTTTGATTGCTTCACGAACCATCGCACCATAAGTGATGATGGAAACATCAGAACCTTCACGAGTTACTGCTGCTTTGTCTAAAGGAACTTCGTATGCTTCTTCTGGCACTTCTTCACGGAATGAACGGTAAAGTTTCATGTGCTCTAAGAAAACAACTGGGTCATTGCTGCGGATAGAAGCAATCAATAATCCTTTTGCATCATATGGGTTTGATGGAATAACGACACGGATACCAGGTGATTGAGCGATCAATCCTTCCAAGTTATCTGAGTGCAATTCTGGTGTATGCACACCACCACCAAATGGTGAACGAATAGTGATTGGTAAATTACGTGTACCACCCATACGGTAGCGAGTACGTGCCATTTGTCCAACGATTTCATCAAATGTTTCAAAAACGAATCCGAAGAATTGAATTTCTGGAACTGGACGGAAACCTTCTAGTGCTAAACCAAAAGCTAAACCGCCGATACCAGATTCAGCAAGAGGGGTATCGAAAACACGATCTTCACCGAATTTTTCTTGTAAACCTTCTGTTGCCCGGAAAACCCCGCCGTTTTTACCGACGTCTTCACCAAAGACTAAAATTTCTTTGTCGTTTTCCATTTCAACAGCTAAGGCATCTGTAATTGCTTGAATCATTGTTTTTTGTGCCATGACTATTTCGACTCCTTCGCTTCGTAAGTTGCAATTTGTTCTTTAATGTTTTGAGGTTGTACTTCAAACATATTTTTCAAGAAATCTGAAACTTTTTGTTTTGGCACGCGGTCAGCTTCAGCGATCGCTGCTTTGATTTCTTCTTTTGTTTGTTCAATGACTTGTTCTTCTTTTTCTTCAGACCAAAGTCCTTTTTCAGTTAGGTAAGTACGGAAACGTACCAATGGATCTTTTTGTTGCCATTCGCTGTCCATGTCTTTTGAACGGTAACGGGTTGGATCATCACCAGACAATGTATGTGGACCGTAACGGTAAGTCAAGGTTTCAATCAATACAGGACCGTTGCCGTTTGCTGCCCATTCACGAGCTGCTTTAGAAACATAGTACACTGCCAATGGATCCATACCGTCAACTTGGATACCAGGGATCCCAGCTGCTGC
>NHCFC00100__coassemble_433_pt1 | contig 19357 bp, 18 predicted proteins | sample NHCFC00100__metabat2_low_PE_022 | metagenome-assembled genome bin NHCFC00100
ACCACGATGGCGTGTTATGAGCACCTTTGAAGAACGGAACTACCCTATCTGGGCAATCATCAACCCGAATGGCACAGTTTCGTCGTTAACGAGTATGGGTTGGCACGGCGTGACTGTCAGCATGGCGTTAGTGATAGGATTTGGTTCTATCGGCTTTATTGTGTTTATATTTGAACTTTTTGCTTGTCAAAGGGCAGAAAGACGGAAAAGGAATAGACAATCAGGTAAAAACTGATTCTCGTTGGCCATTCTTAAATTCTAATAGAATTCTGTTACCTCCAAAGAAGAAAGGAGCAAAGTGAATGCAAGTCGCTGCGCAAATAAATTCAACCGAAGAGAAATTTTTTGAAAATATCTTTCCCATCTATAAAATCTTTAGTCTGTGTTTCTTTGCTCTTGCCATCTATCATATGACCAGTTGGCAAGTATTAGCAGCCGAAGGACCAACCGACCAGTCCCAAGGCGTCATAGCCGACATCCTCAACAGCGAAAGGATTACCCCAGAACCTACAGAGCCGCTCACTGAACCATTGTTGGAAATCGTCACGGAACTTCCCAATTCAGAACTAATGGTTCCCTTTTTTGAATTGATTTATGCAGTGACACCAAGTGAGGGGGAAATGCTGAAAGAAGTCTATGTCAATGTGAACGGTGAATATGATCGGCATTTGTATCAAAGAGCGATAGGAGAGCCAAAGTTCACGGAGCGAACATTTGGTGAGGCGAGGCTTTTTCTTTCTAGTGACCAACAGGAAAGTAAATTTGAATTGGTCGCCATCGATAGTAGTAACAAAAGGACTTATTATCCCATAGAGCAGTCATTTTGGTTATCCGAAAATCCCGAACCACCGTCGCCGACTATCGCTGATGTAACGACGGAAGAGTATTCCGGTGAAGAAGTGACCTTCATTAACAATCGGCTCCATTTTCAACTGGATAGGGAGCGCTTTAATCAAGAATTCGGGTCAAACCATGAAACGGTTTTAGACAAATTGCTTTATGAACTTTCATATTTTGGTGGTGAACTTCTATCCGGTCCAGATAAAAATGATTTTGCAACAATTCGTTTGAAGGGAACTTCTTATGAAGAGCTTGAAAGGATTATACAGAAGTCAATCTCAGAATCCTATGGATTTATCGCTGATGGAAAGATCCAAGAGATAGCTTTAGCCACATCAGACTTATTGCCTAGTGAGGAAGAATCTGTCAACCGCTCCTTTGAGTTAAAACCTGAAATGGTGCGAGTTGGTTTTGTTCCTGGATTGTTTTTGAGAAGGTACCAAAACAATGTGTTGAGCTTTCAATTGCATGAAGAAACATCTTTTTTGAATGCTGAAACGTTTCCAGAGACTTACCTTAGTAAAAAACTGATTGAAAACAAGATTGATGAAACAATTACAGCAATAGATGGGATTCGCTTGGAAAGAAATCCTTCTAGTTATTCTCTTTTCCGCGTAAAGGTTGCTGATGGGACACCTAGAGAATTGATAAAAAAAGCCCAAAAACTATTGGCAGAGCACCCCAACATTTTTGCAGAAGCACGTTTAGCTGTATTGGCAGACATAAAAACACCACGTTATGACACAACTCCTGAATACGAAAGAAAACCTCTTGATAGGCGATTAAATCACTTAGAACAACAAATATACCAATTTTGGGGAAGGATTAATGAAAATGGCACAGTTTCTTCAATGGCAGATATGGGCTTAAGAGGGCTGCCGACTATCGTGAAACTACTAGGAGGTGCCGGTCTATTTTGTGGCATTCTGAGTTTCGCCATCTTCATTTACCGAAAAAGACCTCCTCGCAAGAAACACGAGTTTTGGGGGTAACGTTCACTGATGGGCATGTGGAAAGTCCTTTCAAGCTGAAGGAAAACAGGGAAACGTTGTTGTCTTTAAGTGTCGAAACAGTGAAGGACAACCTTCTTTCGAGAAACCGACATTCGATTAAAAGCTGTGATGAACGCATAGCTGACGCTTGTCACCTTTAAGAAAATCGAAGTGCTAGCAAGGGAATTTCTGCCAAAAAGAATATTTTGATCGTACGACTTTGATCCACGCAAAGCTAACCACTGGAGCCTTGGTTACATAAAAACCTCTCAAAAGCAGCTGGTCGCTGATTTTTGAGAGGTTCTGTCTGCCAAGAGATAGCTATGGTGTTTTTTTCAGTTGAAATTGTTTATTCAAATTCTTCATACTCATTTGGGTCTTGACCATCGATGCGGCCGTCTGCTTTGTTTAACTGATTGATTTGATTGATTTCATCTTCAGTAAGTTCAAAGTCGAAGATCGCAAGATTTTCTCGTTGATGGGCGAGGTTTCTTGATTTTGGAAGGGGCAAAATGCCACGATCCACATGCCAGCGCAAGATGATTTGACCAGCTGATTTTTGGTATTTTTCAGCTAATTCAGTGATCAGTGGTTCTTTCAGGGCATCGCTGCCACGACCTAATGGGCTCCAAGCTTCCGTTACGATGCCGCGTTTTTTGTTTTCTGCGACCATTCGTTCTTGGACCCAGTAAGGATGGATCTCAATTTGATTTAGTGCAGGAGTCACACCAGTTGCTTCAATGATGGCATCCAAATGTTCTGGTTCAAAATTGGAAACGCCGATGGAACGGATCAAGCCTAATTTTTGGGCGGTCACTAAGGCTTGCCAAGCTTCGACATATTTGCCGCGTTTTGGTAATGGCCAGTGGATCAAAAAGGCATCGAAGTAGTCGAGTCCCATGCGAGCAAGGGATTCTTGAATGCTGGTTAGGGCATCATCATAGCCATGGTATTTTCCTGGTAATTTTGAGGTGATATAAAATTCTGAACGTGGGATACCCGAGCGACGGATCGCTTTGCCGACAATGCCTTCATTGTCATAATTGGTTGAAGAATCGATCAAGCGATACCCGTCGGCGATCGCTGCTTGCAGCTGGCTCAATCCTTCGCCACCTCGGATCTGATAGGTACCGATGCCCACTGCGGGGCGTAAATTGCCGTCGTTTAATGTCAGTAAAGGTGCTTTCATAAAATGATTCCTCCTTTTCTTCTCTACATTCTACTCTAACGCTTTTTTGACAGGAACGTAACCAACTTGCTCAAACAGACAAAGAAAAAAGAGCAACGGTTTCTGTTTCAGAAACAATTGCTCTTTTTGATCAAGTTATTTTTTAGGTGGTGTGCCATACATCTTAGGTGTGACTTGATCGAGTTTTGGCGCTTCTCCTTCGACTTTTGGTTCAGCTAACCATTGATACTCGCCTTCACCGTCGAGGGCTTTGCCTTTTGCCCAAGGACCTTCTTTGCTTTGATCGCCTTCTGAGAAGTTATAGAAATCATAAGCGATGTCTAAGCGTTCGTTTTTGCGATCAAAAGTACTTGGCACTAAAATCGTTCCTTCATTTTCTTCCAGTTCTTTGACAGCAGCTGCCCATTGATTTTGGTGGTAGCTATCACGTGCTAATAAGACCGAAAGTAAATCTTTGACCCCACGGTCATCGATCATTTCATAAATGCGTGCTACTTGCAGACGACCTTGTGATTCCGCATTTAAGTTGGCACGGAAATCAGCAAGTAAGTTGCCACTAGCAATGATATACGCACCTGACCATGGATTGCCAACGCTATCAGCAGGACGTGGTCCTAAGCCTGCAACGATGGCATGTTGCGGATTCATTCCAGAAATGATCGCACCGATCGTTGGGTCTTTTTTCATGGCCGCTTCTTGATCTTCCACAGGCGCACCTTCCAGTAGACGTGCAACCATCGTTGCTAACATTTCAACGTGTCCAAGCTCTTCAGTAGCGATATCCATCAACATGTCTTTGTATTTTTCTTCCCCACGGCAGCTCCATCCTTGGAATAAGTATTGCATGGCAACACTCATCTCTCCATATTGTCCACCGATTAATTCTTGAAGGTATTTCGCAACTAACGGATTTGGTTTTTCTGGCTTAGCTTCAAACTGTAATTCTTTCTGATGACGAAACATACGATTCCTCCTAAAATTTTTTATTGGGCCCATAAAAAGTTTCTCATGAATCGAAAGGTTCGTCTAATAAAACGCACTTTGCCAAAATGAAAAAAGCATCGAAAAGAAAAGCCATTTATTTTGACAAAAAGCCTGAAGCGTTAGATAGTTAAATTAAGAGAGAATTAGAAAAGGAGCGAGTCACCATGTTTCAGTATTACAAAATGGAAGACCGAAAAATAAGGAAATCTTCGGAGGAGGATTACAATTGGCTAGTGGTTTCTGGCACAGATCCAGAGGAACAACGACACTTGTTAGATAAGTATCAACTGCCTGAAGATATTTTTATTGGCGCCAATGAACCGGAAGAAGTGTCACGTTTGGAATACTTGCGCAACACCAAGTTAAATCATCCGATTCTCTATACTTTGATCGATTTGTCGGAAGTGACACAAGATCGGATCGAAGACCGTCTTGAGCCTGTGACTTTTATCTACACCAAGGATTTGTTGATCACCTACGTATCTGAACAATCCAATCTGATCAAACGATTGATCGAAAAGCATGAGCAAGATATCCAGCGGTATGAAGATATTGTTGCTTATGCCACGTTGATGATCTACACCCATTACATCAAAGGTTTGCAGGAGATGAAGAAGCAAATCGATGATTTGGATCAAGCAGCCCGTAAAACGACGGAAAACAAGGAATTGTTTAACTTAGCCGATACCGAGCGAGATATGGTCTATCTTGATCACACCTTGCGGGACCAAAACCATACTGTCGATCGATTGATGGATCGCAAAGAATTTTTGGATCGTTTGGATAATGAAGCACTCGTTTATGACATCAAGCTGCGGCAGAAATTTGCCATGAAAATGGTCACCATCTATCGCGACTTGTTAGAAACCATCGGTGGCTTGTTCTCCGATATGATGGACAACAATCTAAACCATCTGATGAAATACTTAGATTCTGCGGCATTAGTGGTGGCAGTGCCGTCCTTGATCGCGGGGCTATGGGGGATCAACACCGGGGGACTGCCAGGAAAAGACAATGCGATCGGTACGATTGTCGTCTTTGGCTTGGCTATTTTAGTCGGCATTTTAACTGCCGTCTACTTGTCACGAAAAGACTTTTCAAAATAAAAAGCGCCGCTGCTCTGTGGCACCGTTCATCCATAAAAGGAGAAAGGTGCGACGAAGCAGTAGGCACTTTTTTTATTTTAGTCCGCTGTCTAAATTGCTGTCGAGAATCCAGCGCTGAAAGGCGAGGAAGACCAGCAGCAAAGGCAAAATGGAAATTACCGAGGCAGCGATCAAAATCGTCCAATTGATATTTTCCGCGCCCACCAAGCTGCGGATCGCCACTTGCAAGGTATATTTTTTCGGATCATTCAAGACGATCAAGGGCCAGATATAATCATTCCACCGCCACTGGAAGGAAAAGATCCCCAGTGTCATAATGATTGGTCGGGCAATCGGCAGCATGATTTTCAAAAAGATCATCCCATCCGAAGCGCCATCGATACGGGCTGATTCAATCAGATCGTCAGGAACGGAGACGAAAAAGGTCCGAAACATAAAGATACCTGTTGCTGTATTGATGGAAGGGATGATGATCCCCAATAAGTTATCATATAAGCCTAGTGAACGAATGACAGAAAACGTTGGGTTCATGATAACTTCCGTCGGCAGCATGGTGGTGGCGATGATACAGATGAAGAAAAAACGCAGCCATTTCGCATCATATTTTGCAAAGGCATAGCCACAGGCGGCGCTGACTAGGATCGTCAATAAAGTGGTGACCACCGCTGAAATCAACGTATTATTGAAGTAACGAAAGAAATCCAATGTTGTCCAAGCATCAATAAAGTTTTGAATGGTTGGATTTTCAGGAATGATTTTCAAGGGATAAGCAAATAGTTCGGTCCCTGGTTTAAAGGCACTCAATAAGAACCAAAGCAGTGGAAAAAGGTACAGCAGGGAAGTGATGATCAGTGCCAACGTTAAAAAAAACATCGCTGACTTTCTTGTGACAGGTCGTTTGGTTTTGATGGTCTTAGATGTCATTCTTGCCGCCTCCAATCTTCATTTGTGCTAAGCCTAACAGTAAAAGAATCACGAAAAGTACCATGGAGGCAGCACTGGCATAGCCGACCCGCATTTTGTCAAACCCAGTCGTATAGATATATTGCACGATCAACATGTTGTCGGTTCCTGGACCACCATTGGTCAGCGATTGCACGAGGGCGAACTCTTTCATAGCGCCGATCGAAGCCAATAAGATGACCATAAAGGAAGTCGGCCGCAGCATAGGCAAGGTGATGTAGCGTAATTTGTGCCCAAAGCTGGCGCCGTCGATCTCGGCAGCTTCATACAATGAGCGAGGGATATTTTTCAAAGCTGCAGTAAATTGCAGCATGTTAAAGGCAGTCCCGCCCCAGATGGCAGCCAAAATAATGACAGAAAAAGCAGCATTCGAGTCGGTAAACCACGGGACAGTTTGTTGTCCCGCTTGCTCTAGAATAAAGTTGATAAAGCCAAAGTTTTCACCAAACAGCCATTTCCAGATAACCCCAGCGATGATCCCAGAGATGGTCCATGGTAAGAAAAAAATGATCTTTGCGAAAAATTTGCCTTTCGCCAGCTGACTGTTCAACATCAAAGCGACGGCGAGAGAAACGACATAGATACTTGGGACCAGAATGATCACATAACGAAATGTACGAAATAGTGCTTTATAGAAGCTGGCGTCTTGAAACAATTCTTGATAATTCGCCAAGCCGATAAAATTGGCTGTCGCAAAGCCTTTATAGTCGGTTAACGAGTAATAAAGTCCTAAGAGTGCTGGAATCAAAAAGAAGATAATGAACAAAATGATGCTTGCGCCAGTGAATAGCAACGGCCATTTGTTTTTTTGTAAAGTACTCACAGAAAATTCCTCCTCCGACGATCGTATCAGCAACAAAGAACCCGCAGTCTGCAAAAAGTCAGACTATGGGTTCTTTGTGGTTGAACGTCTGTTTATTTCTTCAAAAACCCATCATTGTAATCCTTGATCGTCTTGTCGATTGCCTCATCTAATGTAATTTCATCATTTAATACTTGCACGATGGCATCACGGTAAGCCCCTGTCAATCCAGTGTAGCCTTTCATACTCATCGTCACTTGATCGGTAGTTTGCTTGCTGCTGATTGGTTGAGCAGCGGCTGCGATCTCTTGGTTGTAGATTTCATAAGCATCCTGGCCTTGTTCATAGTCGACCGTCAAATCTTCCACCGCAGGTAAGTAACCAGCATAGGTACAAAGCTGTTTGTAATTTTCTTCTTCGTACAACCATTTGATGAATTTTTCGCCTTCTTCACTGTTTTTACTATTGTTGAAGCCAGTGATGAAGTTGCCGCCCATATTGACCGCGCGGGTCTCTTCATAAGGAGAATAGGTGGATTGCCAGTTAAAGTTGCTGATGTTGGTAGAAAAATCAACGATCTGCCAGCTGCCAGAAAAGTAAGCTGGAACACGGCCGCTCTTGAACATAGCAGAAGCATCTTCTCCAGAGGTCCAAACCGATTTTGGCATCACTTCGTCATTGTTCAAATCAACAAATTTTTGCAAAGCCGCTTTCGTAGCATCATCGGTCGTATAAGAATCACCGCTGTCATCTAAAAAGAAATCTTGTCCCCCGTATTGATAGGTGAAAGCCCGTAAACGGTGATCCGACGCGTCCATGACCATGCCGTATTTGGCATCGGTTTTTTCAACGACTTCATTGATCGCGGTTAAAAATTCATCCCAAGTCCAAATGTCCTCTTCCGAAGTGGGGTAGGTCACACCAGCTTCGTCAAACAAATCCGTATTGATAAACAACCCAGTGGCAGTGACATCAGAAGGGAGTGCTTTGACGACATCTGCTTCATCTTTGATCGTCATCGATTCCAATGTTTTTGCCTCACTGGCGATGTCTGATAGATCCATCAGATAGTCATTCCAGTCAGGTTGAACGGTAGAAACCCGCACGACTTCTGGCGCATCATCCGCTTGAACAGCTTTGGTGATCTTTGTCAGCAAGTCTGCATAAGGCACGTCGGTGACTTCGACAGTCACACCAGTTTCTTCCTTGTATTTTTCCGCCATTTTCGAATAAGCGCCGCCTTCACTGGTATCTCCAGAAACGAACATACGAATCTGCTTGTTCTCGCTGGCACTGTCACCACTGCCGCAGCCAGCGACCCCTAACATCACTGCCGCCAAAGACAAAATTGAATACCCTATTTTTTTGTTCATTTTGTTCCTCTCCTTTATTGAATGATTTTTGTTCAAAAAAACGTTTCCAATCGAAAACGATCGAAACGTCCCCCAATGAAAAATAGCTGATGTACTGAAAAGATAGCAGTCCTAGGACTGATCGAGGAGTGAAAAGTGCCAATTATCTGACAAAATAAGAGTGGTTCTCCCTCAGTTTAGCGGATAAGATGCAAAATACAAAATAAAACGATTTCAAAAAATGCACCAATACTAAAAAAAACGAATTAAAGCTCTTACAACGATAATTAAGAAGTGCTGATAAACGTTAATATAACAAGGTTTGAAAATTATTTTTGCAAATTGAGTGCAAATCTTTTGTCTAAAACGGGGATTAAGCGTAACATAATATGTGTAATAACTACTTAAAAGAAAGAAGGAGAAAAATATGCATTGGTTATGGGTATTAATCGTAGGAGCTATTATCGGTTTGATCGCCGGAGCTATCACAAATAAAGGTGGATCAATGGGTTGGATCGCCAACATCGTTGCAGGTTTAGTAGGTTCAGCTATTGGACAAGCGATCTTAGGTTCTTGGGGTCCATCACTTGCTGGAATGGCAATCGTCCCATCAATTATTGGTGCGGTTATTGTAGTTGCTGTTGTTTCATTCTTCTTAGGACGTTCAAACGGCTAGTCCATTCAGCAATTGTTTTCATTCATTTATTTCGGGTAGGAACTACCTTGAATAGACAGGCAAATCCAGAGTTTCTGGGTTTGCCTTTTTTGTTTTTTAAAAGGATGCATAAGCAATCCTTTTGTCAGATTAGAAAATTGTCGTTACACTTGAAGTAGGTCAAAAAAAGAAAGGAAGAGGTTCAATGAAAAAGCAATATGAAACAGCGATGATCAATCGAGGCGGACGTGTCGGAGAGGTCGAAGCACCAAACGGTAGTTTTCACCTGAAAATCGACAAGCCAGGTCTTCATAGTGAAGGGACCAATCCAGAGCAATTATTTGCCGCAGGCTATGCTTCATGCTTCAACGGTGCCGTACAGCATATGCTGAAAGAGCATAACATCGAATCCGAATCCGAAGTTAAAGCAAGAGTGTCTTTGTATCAGCATGAGGACGGTAGTTACCAAATCGGCGTGATTTTAGAGGTATCGTTACCAGGCGTTGAAAAAGCCGAGGCAGAGAAAATCGCAGAAGAAGCCCACGATTTTTGTCCGTATTCTCGTGCCACTCGCGGCAACATTGATGTTGAAGTTCAAGTAGTCTAAGCAGTATTACGAATAGACAAACAATAAGCGGTTGGTAAATCAACCGACAAGAGGGAATTCATCAAGGAGGCCAATCAATGAGACAAACAGAGAGCTTGCTGCTTTTGGGCGTGTTTGTGGTTGGCCTTTTTGTGGTGTACTGGCTAAAAAAGCACCGACAGGCGCGCCACAACCAAGCACTGGCAGCCCAGCTGAAGCGTTATCCCAGCGTCCGGCAAGCGTGGCTGGCAGCTGGGGCAAAGAGGGAAGCAGTCCTTTTGGTTCCTGGTTTAAAAGAAGCCACTGCCGCAGTGGCAACGACGGCAACGGCGAAAGCAGAAACGAGGCTGCACAAGCATGCGGATCAATGTCAGGCAATGACCCCACAAGGGTTGGCCGTTTCAGAAGACTATTTGTTCCTCTCAGCGTATTGTTCGCAGCAGGAACATCACTCACAGCTTTATATAATAGAAAGAACGAGCGGGCGGCATCTGAAAACGGTGGTTCTGCCAAAACGCCCCCATGTCGGTGGGCTAGTCTTTGATCGAGCAACGCAAATGCTGTGGCTAACCATTACAGGGAAAGGAATGGGGCGCGTGGCGTGTGTTTCTCTACAAGCACTGCTGGAAGATGATTCCTTGGCAACCAATCAGCCTATCGCTTATCAGCAAGTCATCGAATTGGCAGGCATCACTCACAGCTCCTATTTGGCAGCCGATAGCGGTGAACTTGTCTCAGGGACCTTTGCCTTGAAACAAGGGGGCGTGGTGGCGAATTATCCGCTGCCTGTTCTTTCAGACAGCGGTCGCAAAACGCCTCCTCGCATCAAGCCGCGTAAGAGAAGGGTCACCACCACGAAAGTCCAAAGTATCGCCTTTACCACTGAATACATGTTGCTGGCACGTTCCTTTGGACCAGGGTCGGCGGAGTTATGGGTCTTTTCAAAGGATGCAACGGTGCTGACCCGCAAACATGCGTTGCGGCGCATCAAGTTTCCCCATTACCTTGAACAGATCGTGGTAGAAAAAGGACAGCTGTACTGCTTGTTTGAAAGTGGGGCATGGGCGTATCGGCAAAAAGGCGGCAGCATCGATGAAGTCGTGGTATTGGACCTTGCGACCTTGCTCCAGTAAGAGCACTGCTTAAAAAGAAAAAAGACCAGCCTCTTAAGAAGCTGGTCGTAAGTGCAGTGATTATTCCACGATTGCTCGTTGGATATCTAAGACGGTACCTGTATGAGCATCTGCCAAAAATTCATAGGTGACAAGCTGCCCGTCTTCGGTGCGGGTGATGCCGCCAGTATAACCTTGGGAAGTGATCGCAAATTTGCGCAAAGGTTGTTTTTCGAAATTGATCCAAGAACCTTCGATCGGTCCTTCTTTGATAAACGCCGCTTTTATATTGTCTAAGACATCATCGGCATTCATGGCTTGCCTTTTCTTCAACCAGATCGTTGAAAAAATCCCTCCTGCAAAGCCAAGACCTAAACCGATGGTCAGTCCATTTTTAAAATAATGCAATGGATGCTCATTCTCCATCTAATGTCCCTCCTAAAGTAAGTTTTCCCGAATGTTTTGATCTCGGTGAAAGCACAGGTTCTCTTAACAATAGTTTACCATAGTTTAGAAATATTCTATAAGAAAAATAACCAACAATAGAAATTTGCGCTATAATAAAGAATATCAGTAGGAATAAGGAGGAAGAGAGCACATCCGTTGTTTCACCCAAAAATTGCTGGAAAACACAGCAACAGCAAGCGTTGCTTTTTCAAAAAAAGCAGCTTTGTTTCTTTGGGGCAGCAAACAACCGATACGTGTTTCTCGAATGATCATGGAAGAAAAAACATTTCAACGCATCAAAGAACTAACGGAGTTACAAGGAACCAGCGGGTTTGAACACGACGTGCGGGCGTATATGCGTGAAGCGATGACCCCCTTGGTGGACGAGATCCAACAAGACGGCTTAGGCGGCATCTTCGGTTTGCGTCACCACCAAGAAGCAGATGCACCACGAGTGATGGTAGCTGCTCACATGGATGAAGTTGGTTTCTTATTGACGACGATCACCGATCGCGGCTTATTCAAAGTCACTCCTTTAGGCGGATGGAACCCTTATGTGGTTTCTGCTCAACGCTTTACATTGAAAACAGCGAAAGGCGATTATCCATGTGTTTCTTCTTCAGTACCGCCACATTTGTTGCGAGGAAGCAGCGGTCAAAAAAATGTCGAAGTCACAGATATTTTGTTTGATGCTGGGTTTGAATCAAAAGAAGAAGCAGAAAGCTTTGGTGTACGTCCTGGCGATACGATCGTCCCACAAGTGGAAACCATCAAAACAGCCAATGGGAAAAACATCATCTCGAAAGCTTGGGATAACCGTTACGGCTGTGCAGTCGTATTAGAAGCTCTTGAAGCCTTGAAAGAGGAAAGGTTAGGCCATACGCTGATTGCTGGTGCCAATGTTCAAGAAGAAGTCGGCTTACGAGGTTCTCGTCCGTCTGTGACGAAATTCAAACCAGACTTGTTCTTTGCGGTCGATTGCTCGCCAGCAGATGACACAGTCACCAAAAATGGTACCTTTGGTCATCTAGGGGCCGGGACTTTGATGCGAATCTATGATCCAGGCATGATCATGTTGCCACGGATGAAAGAATTCTTGTTGGATACAGCAGAAAGCAACAACATTCCGTACCAATACTTTGTTTCAAAAGGCGGTACCGATGCTGGTGCGGCACACATGGCAAATGAAGGGATCCCAAGTTCAGTCATCGGTGTTCCTGGACGTTATATCCATACTCACCAAACCCTATTCAGTATCGCTGATTATGAAGCGGCACGGGAAATGGTGATTCAAGTCTTGAAAGGTTTGGATCGTTCCACTGTTGATACGATCTTGGCAGGACAATAAGCGAGAACGAACGAAAAGAGACAGCCATCTGTTGTCTCTTTTTTTCTGCAGGGCTTTGCAAGATCAGCATGTCAGTTGGTAGTCCCTGAAAGAAAGGTGTATACTGAAAGAAAAGAAAGTGGTGAGCATTTGATTATTCCAAAAGATTTAGCAGAGTTAGCAACATATGTGGAGAAAGGCAAAAATGTCTTCTTTTTCACCGCCGATTGGTGTGGCGATTGTCGATACATCAAACCGCAATTGCCTGAGATCGAAGCGGACTTTCCAGATCTTCAATTTATCGAAGTCGACCGTGATGAATACATGGATGTAGCGGTTGAATGGAACATTTTTGGTATTCCTAGCCTCGTCGTTATCGAAGACGGCAAGGAGCTGGGACGGTTAGTCAACAAGGATCGCAAAACCAAAGAAGAGATCGAAGCCTTTTTAACCAGCGTACAATCAGCATAGGAGGGGAAAAAGATGGAAGCACAAAGATATCAAAACATTTTAGTAGGGATCGACGGTTCAGATCAAGCGATGTCTGCCTTCAAAAAAGCAGTGGAAGTCGCTCGTCGAAATCAAGGGAAGGTCTATGCCGCAACGATCATCGATCAGCAAGTGCCGACCATGATGGGCTATGCACCTTTGGATAGTTCCATCTTGGAACAAGAAAAAGACACGGCGAAAAATCTGATCGACGACTGCAAAGCCTACGCAAAATCAGTAGATTTTGATCTAGTAGAAGGCATCGTCGCTTACGGCTCCATCAAAGACGCTCTTGCCACTCAATTACCAGACCAATACGACATCGATTTGATCATGGTGGGGCAATCTGGGCTGAATGCCGTGGAACGCTTCATGATGGGGAGTGTCGCCAGCTTCGTTATCCGTGAAGCCCGGTGCGACGTGCTGATCGTATCACCTGAAGAAACCAGAGCGTAAGGTCATTTTTGAAAAAATAAGCTTGTCGTTGCCGAGTTCTTTTCCTTAAAGAAGATGGCAGCAAAAGAAGACAAGGGTTAAAAGAAAGTTCCTGAGAACCAGCGATGTTTCACTTGTTAGCAAAGCATTGTCTTTCGCTAATGAGTTGCAGCTGGTTCTCAGGTTTTTTTGTGCTCGTTTTGAGGGAAGACATCTGTCGCTGTTGTCTTGTTTCGTAGGTAATAGTGCCAAACAGAAGTTTTTAGAACCAGCGTTTATCGGCTCGTTAGCAAAGCAGCGTTTTAGCTAATAAGCCGCAGCTGGTTGTTAGTTTTTTTCTGTATCCGTTTTTTGGAAAATTTATTGTTGTTGCCTTCTTTCGTAGAAAGTAGTTCTACCAGCAAGTTCTTGAGAAGCCGCGGGTTCTGCTCCTTCGCCAATCCTCAACCTAAGCCAGCCAGCAGAAGTTGGTTCTCAGGCGTTTTTTGTCTTTGAAAATGAGTAGAATTTCAAGGAAAACAAAGAAATTCCATGACGGATGCCGAAAAATTTGTTAAGATTATGGGCGGAATGTGTAAGTACCTAAGGAGGAAAAAACGTGATTTTTGCTTATAACAAAGAATATGTCAGTGATACACTGCTTGCCATCACAGCAGATGATAAAGGATTAGAACAAACCGTCGAACGCAAAGGCAATGTTGCCCAAATCAAAAATGAAGAAGGCACGATCGTCGGCTGGAACTTTTTTGCGATCTCAGAAGTGATGACGATCGAAGGCCGTGGCCAAGTGACGTTGACGAAAGAACAAATCCAACAATTGAACACCATGATCAAAGAAGCAGGATTCAGCGAAGAACTGCCAGCAGATACAGAACCAAAAATCGTCGTTGGCTATGTGAAATCTTGTGTGGAACATCCAGACAGCGACCATCTGTCTATCACGGAAACAGAAGTCGGGGATGGGGAAGTCTTGCAAATCGTCTGTGGTGCTGCCAATATCCGTAAAGGCTTGAAAGTCGTTGTCGCAAAACCTGGGGCAATGATGCCAGATGGCTTGATGATTTGGCCGGGGACGCTTCGTGGCGTAGAAAGCTTCGGAATGATCTGCTCTGCTAAAGAACTACATTTAGAAGGTGCACCAATGAAAAAAGGCATCCTTGAGCTGCCTCAAGATGCCGTTGTAGGTGAAGCTTTTCCAGTCGGTAAAGCCTAAAAAAATGAACTGCCGCTTCCTGTTTTTGCGGCAGTTCATTTTTTGATTGTTTCGATTGGTTTTGGTGATTAGTTGCTGCTGTCTGTTGATTGTTCGTTGATCGACGTATCAACGGAAAGTTTTACTTCTGCCGTTTTTTCTTCATCGCCACGATAGAAGGTTACAGTGATCGTGTCACCGACTTTGTGTTTGTACAACGCAGATTGCAGATCCGTTGTTGTGCTGACTTCTGTATCATCGATCTTCGTGATAACGTCATATTGTTGCAATCCTGCTTGTTCTGCTGGTGTTGCATTGTTGACTGAGTAGATCACAACGCCAGAAGTTACGGATGAAGGAACTTTCAAGATTTGTTCTTGTTGTTGTGATGTGATGGAACCTAAATCGATCGTTTGGATACCTAGTGCAGGGCGAACCACTTTGCCGTCTGCTTCTAGTTGATTGATGATTTCAACGACATCGTTACTTGGGATCGCAAAGCCCATCCCTTCGACACTAACACCTGAAGCGGAGCCAGAGGTGCTGGCGATTTTACTTGAGTTGATCCCAATCACTTGGCCATCAACGTTGATCAGTGGACCACCTGAGTTCCCTGGGTTAATCGCAGCATCCGTTTGGATCGCATTGATGCTGATCGTACCACCAGATTCGTTTTGGCTTGTTACTTGACGATTCAAGGAAGAAACGATCCCTTGTGTCACAGAGTTTGCGTAGTCAGAGCCTAGAGGAGAACCGATCGCGATGGCTGGTTCGCCGACTTTCAAGGCACTTGAATCACCAAATGTTGCGGCAGTCTTCACATGCTCTGAAGAGATTTTCAATACAGCTAAGTCTGTGTAAGCGTCAGTACCGACCAATTCAGCTTTGACTTTCGTACCGTCTGCTAAAACAACTTCTAAACCGTCTTGACCTTCTACGACGTGGTTGTTGGTTACAACATAGGCATCGTCGCCATCGATTTTGTAGATGACCCCACTCCCTTCAGAAGAAGCTTCTAAAGCACTGTCGTCATCGCTTTGGCTATCGCCTTCACTTTGTCCGCCTTGCTGACCAAAGAGGCTGTTCCAATCGTTGCTTTGACTTTGTTGTAGATTAATGATGGAAACGACAGAATCTTGTACTTTTTCAACTGCCTCAGTGACATCGCTAGTCACATCAAGTTTTACATTGGATACTTGGGTTTGTCCGTTAGAATCTTGGACCCCGCTGTTGGTCGTGGTTTCTGGTGTTGAAGTCAAAGAGGAACCCATTGCCAGATACAGACCGCCGAAGGTCAATAAACCGCCGACCATACCGCCTAAAATCCCAATACCTAATCGTTTTAATAAACCAGGAGAAGTTTTCTTGCCTGGTGTGACATATTTTCTTGCCATTACTATTTCCCCCTTAATGAATAATTCGTTATAATCAGTATATTCCTTCTATCTGAGATTAGTCTACTAAGAGATTTTGAAAAAAATATGAAGAAGTTGCGTAAGAATCTGATTCAAACGATGAAATTTTCTTCGCAAAACCCGTTCATTTTTGAATAAAAATAGCAGGCAAAACTGGGGAGAAGCGAAGGTCTGTTTATCCACAGTGTGTGGACAAACTTGAAAGCTTTGGTTGGGTGGATGAAGAAACCCTTGAAGTGTCGCTGTTTTATAGATAAGATAGAAGGATTTCAAAGAAAGTCAAAGTGTGTAAAAGGTTGTGGATAGCATTGTCCACATTTTCATAAAATAAGGGGATAACGAGGAGGAACCTATGAAAATCAAAATCGTCACAGTAGGAAAATTAAAAGAAAAGTACCTCGTTCAAGGAATCAACGAGTACGCCAAACGATTGGGGGCATACGCAAAGCTTGAGTTTGTCGAAGTACCGGATGAAAAAGCACCAGAAACCTTGAGTGAAGCCCAAATGCTGCAGATCAAAGAAAAAGAAGGGCAGCGCATTTTAGCCAAAATCAAAGACACCGAATATGTCTTTGCCTTAGCGATCGAAGGCACCAACCCCACCAGCGAAGCCTTCGCCAAACAAATCGATCAACTCGGCATCCAAGGAAAAAGCCAACTGACCTTCGTCATCGGCGGCTCCCTAGGCTTAAGTCAAGAAGTCATGACCCGCAGTGATGCCAAAATCTCCTTTGGCAAAATGACCTACCCGCATCAACTCATGAAGTTGATCTTATTGGAGCAAATCTATCGCGCGTATCGAATCAATACGGGGGCGCCGTATCATAAGTAAAACGAATTAGTAAGGATAATCTATCAATAAAAGGAAAGAAAAAATGAAGGAAATTAATCAGTTTTCCGCTTCTACGCTCGCAACATTACAAAAAGATGAGAAGCATCTATATTATGTATATTGTTTAGTTGATCCTAGAAACAACCAGCCTTTTTATATTGGGAAAGGAAAAGGGAATCGTATTTTTGCCCATCGGCAAGCTGCTTTAAATAGGATGAAACAAGCAAATTTAGTTGGAGAAAATGAAACAGCAATTACTTTAAAAATTAAAACGATTCAAGAAATTATTGAATCAAATTTACAAGTATTAAGTTATATCCTAAGTTATGGGTTATCTGAAAATGAGGCATATGCAAGCGAAAATGTTATGATCAATTATGCACAGCTGGTACAGGGGCTTTCACTGACAAATTTGGTGAAAGGACATGGTTCTAAAGTAATGCTCGTTGAGGAAATCGAAGAGCGTTTTGGCTTCCAACCAATGTCTATCAGTGAAATAGCAACGGATGACTTGATATTAGCAGTAAAAGTAAGAGATGCTTTTTCTTTGAGTAAAGATGAATCTAAAGAATACCCTATCGATGAAGAATATCGGGATATTTCAAATCTAAAGTCGCGAACTTTAGGGAACTGGGTTATTGGGCGCAATAAAATTCAACACATCCGTTATATCATCGCTATTAACACAGGAGCAGAAAATGCTGTTGTGGCAGCTTATAAAGTATCTGAGCAGTTTTCAGAATCAAAGAAACTAGAAAACGGCCTAACGCGATATGCGTTCCGTGCACTATCAACCAGAGAAGAAACACTGAAGGAACTCAATTTAGTAAAGCGTTCATTGCCAGAAGTTAAATTTGGAAGCGGTAGTGCGATCGCTTATATAAACACAAAACAAGCGAGATGACGTCATATTGTTCTTTTAAGAACTTTTTGGTTGACAAAACGTTTATAAATAATAGAAATAGTATGAAAAAAAGAAAAATTTTGTGTACTGTTTCTTGTATCAATGCACTTGTATATTCTTTAAAAGTCACTTTAAAAAACAATCACAACTATCCACCGATAGTATCGGTAAAAAGGAGCAACAACCATGCGAAATATCAAATTAACGATTGAATATGACGGCAAGCGCTACTTAGGGTGGCAACGACTAGGAGATTCTGAAAAAACGATCCAAGAAAAAGTTGAAGGGGTCATCAAATTATTGACGGGAGAAGAAATTGAGATCGTGGGTTCTGGCAGAACCGATGCGGGCACGCATGCTCGAGGACAAGTGGCGAATTTCAAGACGACCCATCAAATGAGTTTGCCAGAGATGCAGCAGTTCTTTAACCGCTATTTGCCGCAAGACATCGTCGTCAACAAGATTGAAGAAGTGCCTGAGCGCTTCCATGCACGCTATCACGCCAAAGGCAAGCAATACAGCTATTATGTTTGGAACAACGCGATCCCATCGGTCTTTGCTCGCAATACTAGTTTTCATTGCCCGCAGCCCCTTGATTTGGAAAAAATGCAGCAAGCGGCTGAGAAGTTGATCGGCACCCATGATTTTATCGGCTTTTCTGCATTGAAAAAATCAAAAAAATCAACGGTGCGCACGATCGATGAAATCACCATCACACCAGAAGGCGACCTATTGCGGTTTACCTTCAAAGGCAACGGCTTTTTGCATAAAATGGTCCGAATCTTGACAGGCACACTGATTGCCATTGGCGATGGCACACTGCCACCAGAAGTGATCGATCAAGTGTTAGCCGATAAAGTACGACAAGCAGCTGGTGAAACAGTGCCTTCTCATGGCTTATTTCTAGATGAGGTGTATTATTAAAAGAAACATGGTAATGGCTATTTAAGGAAAGGAGATCATCTATTGATCACATTAAAATCCCCACGAGAGATCGAACAAATGAAAACTTCTGGTCGTATCTTGGCAAGTATTCACGAACAGCTACGGGAAAAAATCGTTCCCGGTATCACTACGAACCAAATCAACGCCTTTGTCCATCAACAGATAGAAGCTGCAGGGGCAACAGCCGCGCAAATCGGGTTTGAAGGGTATGAATTTGCGACGTGTATCAGTGTCAATGAAGAGATTTGTCATGGTTTCCCTTCAGAATATGTTTTAAAATCAGGCGATGTCGTCAAAGTCGATTTTTGTGTCGATTACAAAGGGGCAATCTCTGACAGCTGTTGGACGTATGCGGTAGGAGAGATTTCGCCAGAACATCGAGCGCTGATGGAAGTCACGAAAGAAGCCTTGATGAGAGGCATCGAGCAAGCACAGGTCGGTAACCGAGTTGGCGATATTGGTTATGCGATCCAAAGCTTCGCTGAAGAAAAAGGGTATGGTGTCGTGCGGGACTTTATTGCTCACGGCATTGGCCCAACCATTCATGAAGAACCATTCTTTCCTCATTTCGGGTTACCTGGCAAAGGAATTCGGTTGAAAGAAGGCATGACGATCACTATCGAACCGATGATCACGACCGGCACTTGGCGCATGAAGATGGACCCGAACGGCTGGACAGCACGCACGATCGACGGCAGTTATTGTGCCCAATATGAACATTCGATCGCCATCACCAAAGAAGGTCCAGTCATCATGACCTTGCAAAAGGAAGAAACATCATCAAATGAAT
>NHCFC00100__coassemble_477_pt1 | contig 8517 bp, 8 predicted proteins | sample NHCFC00100__metabat2_low_PE_022 | metagenome-assembled genome bin NHCFC00100
CTCTTCTATTCAACATTCGTTACTTCGCCGTCTACACTGCGTTCTACTTTCATATCAGTGATTGGCAAGTAACCTAATTCGATAACGATTCCTTGTTGGACATCGTCTGTCATGATGTAATCAAGAAAGGCTTTGACGTTTGCATCTGGCTCGCCGTTCGTGTACATATGCTCGTAAGACCAGATTGGCCATTTGTTATCTGCAATATTTTCAGGAGTCGCTTCTACCCCATCAAGAGATAGCGCTTGGATCGAATCGTCCAAATAGGATAAAGCAAGGTAGCTGATTGCTCCTGGTGTTTCAGCAACGATTTTACGGACTGTTCCAGAAGAATCTTGCTCTTGTGTTTGGATCGTCTCTGCACCATCTAAGCCCCATTTTTCAAAGGTCGCTCTCGTACCGCTGCCTGATGCGCGGTTGATTACAGAGATTTCTTGATCTGCTCCGCCTAGTTCAGACCAATTCTTCACTTTGCCTGTAAAAATATCGATTAAATCTTGTTGGCTAAGGTCCGTAACGCCTGCGTCTTTATTTACCACTGGTGCCATACCAACTACGGCTACTTTATGGTCAACTAATTTGCTAGCATCCACACCATCTTTTTCATCCGCAAACACATCGGAATTGCCGATCGTCACCGCGCCTGCTTCTACTTGACTTAAGCCAGTTCCGCTGCCGCCACCTTGAACCGTAATTGTATAATTGGGATTGTCTGCTGAGAAGCTTTCACCTGCTGCTTCAACCAAGGGTTGCAATGCCGTTGAGCCCACAGCTAAAATTTCTACATTTTCATTTGATGCGGCACCTGATGAAGATCCGCCTGATGCTTGACTGCTCTCAGTGCTTGCGCCACCGCTCCCACAGCCAGCTAATAATAATCCAGTTGCAAAAAATAAAAGTCCCAATTTTTTCATTTAGTAAATCTCCTTTCGTTATATGCTTAGTTTAGCAAGGCGGTGTAAACCCTTGATGGATTTCATGTAAAGAATCGATAAAGCGATGTAAATCTTTTGTAAAGTTTGTCGATTGCCTAAAAAAGCCCCCGCTGCATCCATCAGAGGGGGCTTACTTTATCTAACACTTATGAACGAAAGAAACGTTTGTAGAATCAATTGCTTTGCATATAGCGTGTCAAGCGATCCATCGCTTCCACCAAGTTTTCCATACTTGCCGCATAGCTTAAACGAACATAGCCTTCTGCTTCGGGACCAAAGGCGATCCCTGGAATGATTGCTAATTGATTCTTTTCGGCTAAGTCGACACAAAAAGCCATGGAATCTTGGTTGAAACCTGCTGGTATTTTGGCAAAAATGTAGAATGCACCAGATGGCTTCGCCATTTCAAAACCAAGGGCAGTCATCTTTTCAAACAAGTAATCTCGGCGTTCACGGTAATCGGCTTTCATGACTTCTGCATCGTTGATGCCTTCGATCAATGCCCGCACTGCGGCTTTTTGAGAAATCGTTGATGCCGCGGTCACTAAGTATTGGTGGACCTTAATGATCTGAGCAGTCAACGCTGCTGGTGCAAAAATGAAGCCGACGCGCCAACCAGTCATCGCGTGTGATTTCGACAAGCCGTTGATCACGATCGTTTGATCCCGCAAGTATTCAGCAATGGATACGTGGGTTTCATCATAAGTCAACTCACTATAAATTTCATCGCTAATAACAAAAACGGGGTATTTTTCTAAAACTTCTGCCAATGCTTTGACTTGTTCTCGGGTATAAACGACCCCTGTTGGATTGCTAGGATAATTTAAAATGACTGCCTTGACTTGCTCCCCATGTTCTTTTAAGGCTGCTTCCAAAACTTCTGGCGCTAAAACAAAGTCATTATCCGTCGTATCAAGATAAATCGGTTTGGCATGAGCTAAATGGATGACTGGTTCATAGCCTGGATAAATTGGTGCTGGTAAAATCACTTTATCACCAGGTTCTAACGTAGCTAATAACGAAGCTGAGATTGCTTCCGTTGCACCGATCGTCACTAATACTTCTGATTGAAAGTCGTAATCAAGCTGATATTTATTTTTCAAAAAGAGACTGGCTGCTTGCCGAACATCTGCTAAGCCTGCCATTCCAGAATAGTGGCTGAAATTTTGTTCGATTGCTTGGACACCCGATTTTTTCACGTGCTCCGGTGTGTTGAAATCCGGCTCGCCTAACGTTAACTTTAAAATATCAGGAATTGAAGAAACCCGTTCATCAAATTTACGAATCAATGAAACAGCTATATTGTACACTTCATGATTGAAGCGTTGGCTTACGTCTGCCATAGTATCACTCCTTTGAATTAAGCAAATTCATTCGCTATTGTTGTTAATCCTAACACAAAAAGGCGACGATTTTAAGCAACGGATGAAATTAATCTAATAACGATAAATCCGTTTGCTTATTTACAAACAAATCCAAATTATGTTAGTATATATCTAAACAACAAAAGGAGAATCCAAAATGAAACCTTATCAAGAGTTTACCCTTTCTGATTATCAGCAAGGATATGTCGCAACACCAACGGATTATTGTTGCGTCTTTTGTCAGGAGACCTTCGACAAAGAAGAAATCTATCCCGTTGATGGCGCCTTTTTTACAGCAAAAAAACGAATGATGCAGCATATCACTGAGCATCACGGAACCGTTTTATCCGCATTGTTGACTTTACCCAAAGAACAAACAGGCTTATCAGAAAGCCAACAGGAGATTTTACAACTGTTTGCCCAAGATGTTAGCGACACTGTGATTGCCCAGCGCTTAGGTATCTCTTCTTCGACTGTCAGGAATCATCGCTTTAAACTAAAAGAAAAACAGCGACAAGCGACTGTTTTTTTAAGCATCATGTCCTTGTTGCAAGATACCCCGTTGCTGCCGCCTCACAAAGGGGCGACGATGCTTGATGATCGCTATGCCATTACGGCTAGTGAAAGAGAAAAGATCATTGCTACTTATTTTGATGAAACGGGGTTTATCAAACAGTTTCCCAGCAAAGAAAAGCGCAAGATCGTTGTCTTAAGTGTACTGGCACAAAAATTTGATCCGAAGAAAAATTATTCAGAAGCTGCCGTCAACGATGTATTAAAGCAAGCGATCACCGATTACGTCACTGTCCGACGTTATTTGATCGAATACGGATTTATGCAACGGACGAAAGACGGGAAAACTTACTGGCTGACTTAAAACCTAGTCTGTAACTGGCTGGAACTTTTGTTGGTTGGATGAGCAATATCTTTCACAGTTTTAAAAAAATTAACAAGCTCCAGTATTTTATAGAAAAAAAGACAAAGTACGAACACATCCGTACTTTGTCTACCGTCTGAAACGCTGGGACAAGTTCCAGCGTTTATTTTTCTTTTAGAAAGATTTTTTTGATGATCAATTTATCAAATAATTGCGTTTGATTGTCTTGTTCTCCAATGACTTCAGCGGTCACCGATTTACCATCTTGTTTTTTACGTAGCTGGTAAACGATCTTGCCTGTTTCTTTCAATTCGTTCACCATGTCAACGACACCGCCAAAACCAGTTTTACGAGTGATGAATCCTAACGCCACCATTCGCTCATCTAAATTTTTTGCCGAGATGCTCGCACCGGTGATCAGCGCTTGCCGCATGATTTGTAAGAATTCCTCTAGCCCTGCCACTGGCGGCTGTTCGGGTTCTTCTTCCATCATCGGTCGCTGACGCAAATAATCTAATTCCTGCAATAACGTTTCATACTGCTCTTGTGTCAACATGACCCCCGCCACTTTTTCACGATTGAATACATATACTGCTGTTCCTGCTTCTCGCGCTTGATTAAATACATCCATCGGAGATTTTTTTACTTCAGTAATTGAAGTAGTGGGAACATCCAATTTCTTCAGTTCCATAATCAACGTCCTCCTTGTCTCAACGAACACATTATAGCATAAATCCAGAAGCAGATTATAGAGGTATTTCACTGCTCCTAGGAAAAGAAACAAAAAAGCGGCTAATCGCCGCTTTTTCCGATTGATAAGGTCATTGCATTGATGGCAACGATGATCGTGCTCATAGACATCAAGACAGCTCCGACTGCTGGGTTCAAAATGATCCCGATCGGTGCGAGGACGCCAGCTGCCAAAGGAATGGCAAAAATATTGTATCCTGCGCCCCACCAGAGATTTTGAATCATCTTGCGTCTTGTTTTTTTCGCCAAAGTCAAGAAGTGCAAGATGTCTTGAGGTTCGCTATTCGTCAAAACGACATCGGCTGAATCGATCGCTACATCGGTACCCGCTCCGATCGCAATCCCGATCGTCGCTCTTGCAAGACTTGGGGCGTCATTGATCCCATCGCCTACCATTACGACGCGCTTGCCCTCTTTGACATAGTCACTGACTAGACGTTCTTTATCGTCTGGCAGCATTGCCGCATGGAAGGCTTCGATTCCTAGGTAATCGGCTACGGCTTGCGCCGCTTCTTGGTTGTCTCCAGTAGCCATAACTGGTGTGATGCCTAAGTCTTTCACTTTTTGAATAAATTGACTCGCTTCTGGTTTCACCTTATCCCCTAATGCGACGATTCCTTCCACTTTGCCGTCATGAACCAAATAGCTGATGGTATTGCCCTGTTCTTGATAATTTTCCAAGGAGTTCCCTTGATACTGAATGGCTAATTGCTCCAATCCTTTTTGATTGACGATCACCCACTTCTGTCCATCGATCACGCCTTCCAGACCAATCCCTGTCCTTGTTTGAACATCAGTCGCCTTTTTGGCTGTGATGTTTTCCTTTTCAGCTTGGGCTAAAATACCTTCTGCGATCGGATGATTGGCGGTTTTCTCAAGACCTGCTAGGTAAGCTAGTACTTCTGATGCAGAAAGACTGCCTGTCGCCTCGATGCCAGTTACGGTAAACGTTCCTTCTGTTAACGTACCGGTCTTATCGAGGATCAGATAATCAACATGATGCGCATTCTCCAGTGCGTTGCGATTTTTTAAGAGCAAGCCATTTTTGGCAGCGATCGATGTCGAGCGAGCAACCACGAGGGGAATCGCTAGCCCTAACGCATGGGGACAGGCAATGACGAATACCGTGACCATTCGATCAAGAGCAGTCGGTAGGTCAGCAACAAACAGCCATACAGCAAATGCCAAGACACCAGCAACTAACGCAATATAAAACAGCCATTTTGCCACTTTGTCCGAAAGTGCTTCTAAGCGGGATTTATCTGCTTGGGCTTTTCGCACCATTTCCATGACTTTCGCTAAGTAGCTGTCTTCCCCAGTTCCTGTGACTTCCATCGTGATGGTACCATTGCCGTTGACAGATCCTCCAATGACAGTACTGCCGACGGTTTTAGGTACCCGTCTGGATTCACCAGTCACTGCCGACTCATCGATTGTTGTTTCTCCTTCAAGGATCGTTCCGTCGGTAGGAATCTTATCTCCTGAGCGAACGATCAACTGTGTTTTGTTGGTCACTTCTTCTAATGGAATCTGTTCTTCTGATCCATCCGCATTTTTCCGAATCACTTCTTTTGGCAATAGTTCTGCTAATTTCTGTAATGCATTGCCAGCATTAGAAACGGCATTCATCTCGATCCAATGGCCCAACAACATGATCACGATCAAAGTCGCTAGTTCCCAGAAGAAATCCATTACATGAGGAACAGCGAGAAAATGATTGGCGATAAACGCGTAAAGACTATAAAAATAAGAAACCGTGATCCCCATAGCAATCAACGTCATCATGGCTGGGCTTTTTTGTTTCAATTCCATTTTCGCACCACTTAAAAACGGCTGCCCTCCATAGAAAAACAGGATCGTTCCTAAAAGCAATACGACCCAATCTGAGCCAGGAAACGTGAACTGAAAGGGCAATTCAATGCCCATCATTGGTGATAAAATGACGATTGGAATCGCCAAAACCAAGGATAGCCAAAACTTTTGCTTAAAATTTCCCATATGCATACTATGATCCATGCCACCCATTCCATGATCCATATGACTATGATCCATACCAGACATCTCATGATTCATGTGACTATGATTCATACCAGACATCTCATGGTCCTTGTGACTATGTTCCATGCCAGACATCTCATGATTCATGTGACTATGGTTCATGCCAGACATCTCATGATTCATGTGACTATGGTTCATGCCAGACATCTCATGGTCCTTGTGGCCGTGATCCATGCCAGATATCTCATGGCCCTTATGGCTATAGTCCATGCTGGACACTTCATGATCCATAGGACCATGGTTACTATCGGAGCTTTCATGCTCCTGCTGTTTTGATGTCGCCTTGTGATGATCCATCCCATTCATCTCATGGCTAGGCTCAGGGACTTCTGTCACTTGTGATTGCGCATGTTGCTCTTTTCCCTGTGTACCATTATCCCGCTCATTCAAAGCAGGTTCATGCCTATGATGGCTTGACGTCTGACTACTACTTGCGGAAGACGTTTTTTTCTGATTCATCCTAGTATTCCCCTTCCTATTTCACTGAATGTGCGTACAGTCTTGCTCCTTCATACAAAAGCTTCAAGCGGCTGGACACTTTTCATTTGTTTTGATTTTTCATTTTCACTTTAGCAATTCCATTGCTTACTCAAATACCCCTTGATAACCCGCTTCGGTGACCGCATTGACTAAGGCTGTTTCTGTCACTTGCGACTCGTCAAACTTGACTGTTCCGCGAGCTTTTTTCAAGTCCACTTTGGCTTTTTTCACACCCGGTACTTCACTAAGCGCTTTTTCAACTTTTGCAGCACAATGGGCACAATTCATTCCGCTGATTTGCATGTTTTTTTTCATTACGATTCCTCATTTCTTTTAACAGTTCGTTGGCTACTTATTTTGTTGCATGGGTTTTGCATTGGCACTGACCAGGAATACAATTACATGAGATCGCTGCTACTGGCACTTTTTGGTCGACTGCTGCTTGGAGCATCGCCAAATCTTCTGCCGTCAATGCTGCTTCTTGGATCATTTCTGCTAATGTCTGCCCAACTTTTTTGGCACAAATATGAGAAAAAAGATTCTCAGCTGCGCTGCGAACGGTTGCTTCTTCGGAAACAAGCGGCGAATAAACAAATTTTTTCCCTTGGCTTTCTGTTTTCAATACGCCTTTTTTGACGAGTCGTCCTAAAAGCGTCTTGACCGTTGCTGCTTTCCAATTTTTATTTTCGCTCAATAAAGCGGTGATCTCTTTCGCGTCAGATTGTCCTAATGTCCAGATCACACGCATGACTTCCCATTCAGAATCGCTGATTTTGATTGGTTCGACCACAGATTGCATTTGTCCACTTCCTTTCATAAGTGATTCACATTTTTAAGTTTACATCTGTAATCGGATTTTGTCAAAAAAAAGCATCGCCAAACTTTCTGCGTTTTGACAATGCTTTTTTCTATTTCATTAAAAATGATTTGGTTCCTATGCTTAAAAGTGGACCTGATACGTCGTCACAGAGTGGAAGGGTTCTTCTGGACGCAACACGATCTCACCAAAGTGGGTAAATTTCTCAGAGCCAGGAACACCTTGTGTTTCGATCGCCATCCCGCCATGATTGGCAAAAGGACCAGTCTTCATTGATGCACCAGCTTCTCCCTCACCCGTTGTGTAAATAACAACGGCAGGACGGTCAGTAGTTACAGTCAGCTGCACTTTTTGATCGGGACTGGTTACTTTTAGATCCCACTCTTGCGTATGGTCTAATAAGAACGGATCATCCAACATCGTCGTTCCCATCGGGCGTTCTTGTCTAAAATCAAACTTTGTGCCTGCGACAGGCGTTTTTTCACCGGTCGTCGTCACATCGTCATTCGTTTCAGCCACATGTTCGGCATTGATTTGAACCAAGTGGTCATCGATCGGCTGTTGGGTATCACCTGTCAAATTGAAATAACCGTGGTTCGTTGGGTTAAATAAAGTCGCTTTGTCAGTGTTGGCATCATAAGCAAGCAATAGTTCATTGTCATTCGTCAACGTATAGGTGACTTGATAACGAACATTCCCAGGAAACCCGCCATCGCCATCTTGCCGTGTGGTAGTAAAAATCACCCCAGCTTTGTCTGCTTCTTCATAGGTTTCAGTGATCCATGTATCAGTATCCAGCCCCTTTGAACCGCCATGAAGCGTATTGCCGCCATCATTGTCTTCCGTTTGGTATTCTTGTCCGTCGATCTCAAAGCGAGTACCTGCGATCCTTCCCGCCACAGGGCCGATCGTTGCGCCATAATAACGTGCTTGGCGATGTCCTTCGATCGTGTCATAACCGACCACAATGTCGCGACCTTCTTCTACTGGAACGACCCAATCCAATAAGCGTGCGCCTTCAGGACTTAGCCTTACGATGGTACCGCTATCATTGGAAAGCTCATAAATTGTTCCCATTCTTTCTGACGTCAGTTGTTTCACATTTGGCATTCGTTCATATCCTTCTTTCTTTGATTAGTCTGCTGCTCTTTTTAAGTATAGACGTTTAGGGCTAGATCCGTCAATTCAAGACGGAAGAATTCGACAGGAAACGGCTTTGTCTGCCACTTCAAAAAA
>NHCFC00100__coassemble_2522_pt1 | contig 8445 bp, 11 predicted proteins | sample NHCFC00100__metabat2_low_PE_022 | metagenome-assembled genome bin NHCFC00100
TTTTGTTCATCGACAATCGCAAGTGTCCACATACCTGTCTGGCCCATTCTTCCGGTTTCAAACCACGCTTGCGCCCACAAATACCAGTTTCTTGCGGATTCACTCAATGTAATCTCTTTGATTGCACCAAAGAAATTACTGTTGGTCGTGTTGGAGAAACTAGCTGGCAAAATACCTAGCCCATAATTGTCATTTGCACTCATTGTTGTTACAGACTTTTTATTCTGATCTTGATAGAAAGTCGTCCCATTAGTCCAATTGTCAAAATTACCATTTGTATTATTGGTCAATTGTTTGCTTTTATCACTTTCAACCATCGTCCCATCTGCTTCATTCACTAAACCGAACTGCATCGCACCATATTCTGACACCAAACCGATAAAGCCGCTTTCTTTTTTCAATTTAATTCTATAATCTACTGGTACTGATTCAGATCCCGTGTTTTCAATTTCAAACTCAAGCACATTATCATCATTTAACGAAGAAGAAAAAGAAGTAACTTCAGTAGAAAATGATCGCCCAGATGGAATTACCCAGTTTATTGTCCCTTTACCCAAAAACTGTATTTCATCAAAATCAAGGTCGCCATCAGGAATAGCATAAAAAACCCTGTTAGGCATATGCCCAAATATTAGAGGCTTAGGTTCCGACACATTCAGTACTTTTTGAAGATTATCATATTTATCTCCTAGATTATTTCGCACTATAAAAGGCATACTGATTTTTTTCATACCTTTTTTAATATGGAGGAAATCGGCACCTGTGTTGAAGCCTTTATTTTCTTCTACAATAGACGAGAAAGCAGCACCAGTAAAAGTTGTAAAACCTTTTAGAACGCCTATATATTCGTTTAACTCGTGATCATTAAAATTTACTGAAAGCATATGTCTACACCTCCCCTCTAACTGATTTGAGAATTGATTGTCTAGTTACCTGTTGTTCTGTGATTGGTTCAGCAAAGATTCTGGAAAACTCTCGCTTATCAACTTCTTGTTTAAATATTGCAGGTCGATTGGCCAGTTTTACAATAGCATCGATCATACCTCTATTTGAATTACCTTTGATGTAGCTAGTATTTATTATCTGATTTAAAGAACTTGTATTACCAATATTTCCCACGCCTAGAGCAGATTCTGGTGTCACGTTACGCATTAGGTCACTAGAAAGTTTATTCATAGCCTTTATAGCCTTTCCAGCGTCGGCTTCAATACCAATTGCAATACCTTGAGGAATATATTTCCCTACTTGATCTCTCATCCATCTAGAAGGAGAGTGAATACCCAAGGCTCCGGTGATTTTATCTTTGATTCCTCCAGCAACTTCTGATATTTTATTCTTTACAGCATTAACCATCGATCCGATTCCATTTATTAATCCTTGAATAACATTTTGGCCTATTGAAAATAGATCTATATCTCCGATACTTTTAAAGAATCCTTTGATAGCATCGATTTTCCCAGAAACAACCGACTTCGCAGTTTCTAAAACATTTGTAATAGTATTCTTTATTCCTTCAAGAACCGAAGAAGTTACCTGCTTAATGCCTTCCCACACTTGAGACCAATCACCTTTTATAGCGCCAGTAATAACTTTGATAATCCCTTGAATAACGCCCATAACTGTATTTATTATTATTTGAATCTGATTCATTACACCGCTAACAACAGCCATTATTGTGCTAAGCGATGATTGAAAAGTAGCTTTGATTGCAGACCAGATAACCTTAACGATTGCTGTAATTGTTGATCCCCAAGTATTCCAAAAATTCTGAATTGCTGTAAGAACAACTGTAACTATAAGTTGAATTGCACCTAAAGCAATTGAAAATGCTACTTGAATAGCTCCCCAAACTGTTTGAACAGTCGTTAAAATCAGTTGCTGATTCTCGTTCCACCAGGTTACAAGCCCGCCCCATAATGACTGAACAAAGGAGACAATAGCGGTTATTATCGGCTGCATAAAAGCTTGTATAGCATTCCATGCTGTTATAACGGCGTTTTTAAAGCCTTCGTTAGTGTTCCATAGGTAGATAATAACCCCAACCAGCGTACCGATAGCTAACGCAATCAGCCCAAACGGATTGGTAGCCATTGCAGTCTTGAGTAAGCCAAAACTTACTTTAAGTGTATCGATCGCACCCTTTACGTTATTGATTAAATCAGTAATAGCGAGGTACCCTTTGAACGCTAGGAACGCGCTGCCTACTGCGACAATTGCCCCTGTTAGCAAATCTATGACGCCTTTATTTTGACTAATATAGTCCATGAAATTTTGTAACGCTGGTACTACATTATTCAAAATCGCCTCTGTAACGGTTGAGCTAACAGTCCAAAAAGCATCTACAATGGTATCAAATAGCGGCAACAAAAATTGCTGCAGTTTATCGAATACACCTAGTACAATGTCTATAGCTATCGGTATAGCGTAAGATAGCACTGCCGATATTGCCGTCGCCCAGCCACTAATAATTGCTGATAGCTTTGTAATGGTCGGCTGTATTCCTTGTAAAACACTTTGAAATACCGCTTTTATCTTCCCGACTCTATCTTGAATCTGAAGAGAAAGATTTTGCATATCCAAACTAATCCATTTAATTGCATCTTTTATCCACAAAAATGCACCAGAATTAATTGGAGAATCACCGTTCATCCCTTTTGCTAGATTACCTATAAATTCTTTTCCCACTTGTAAAATCATAGGACCAGCACTTGCAAAAAGAGTTGCAACTGCTTCAGGCAATGCTTTCAAAATATTTATTACCATTGGTAAAAAATTCCCAAGCAAAAATGTAGAAGTAGTTTCTGCTAAAGCATTGAGTGCTGGCCGGATATCTTGACCCAAAGCCATTTTACCTAACACATTAGAAGCTGCTGCTTTCATAGCAGCAAATGAGCCGCTGAATGTCTCTGCAGCTTCTTTTGCAGTAGTTCCGGTAATATCAAGGTTTTCTTGAATAGCATGAATAGCATTATATACATCACTAAGATTATTAATGTCATACTTAACACCAGTTAATTTTTGTGCATCTACGAGTAGCCTCTTCATCTCCTCTTGAGTCCCACCATAGCCAAGCTTCAAGTTATCAAGCATTGTATAATTTTGTTTTGCAAATCCTTGATAAGCATTCTGAATATCTTGCATGTTAGTACCCATCTTGTTGGCATTGTCTGACATGTCAATCATAGCCATATTAGCTACATCAGCAGCTTTAGCTGTATCTCCACCAAGGGACTGTAAAAGACTAGCGCTAAAACTAGTGACATTTTCCATATAGGCATTAGCTGATAATCCAGCGGTTCTATACGCTTCATCAGCATACTTTTTAACGGTTCCAGCACTACTTTTAAATAGTGTTTCAATACCACCAAGAGACTGCTGTAAGTCCGCTCCTTCTGTAATAGCAGATGAAATTGTTTTTCCTAAAGCAACCCCAGCAGCAGTTACTGTTGCTACGGCCGCACCTAATGCAAGTTTTAATCCTGTTCCAATTCTTGATCCAGATTGTTCTGCGGAATCTGCTAAATTTTCAATAGAATCTCTAGCACTTTTAACTTCTTTATCATTGACTGAGACATCAATAACAATTTTTCCATCAGCCATCAGCATCCACCTCCTTGTTTAAGGAGTATTTGACTTGCAGTTCTCTCATGCGCTCTTTTTCCTTTTCGCTTTCACCTTTACTAGGCGACCAGTTACGGATTTGAACAATTTTTGGAAGAATTGTGTCATCAGGAAGGCTTTCTAGGATAGCTTGAAATTCTTCCCAATGCATTTTCCCTTGTTCTTCAAAAAGATTAATGCCGATTTGACGGAAGGAGGCATATATGTACTTAGCATCTTGGACCAAGTCCATACTCTTTTTGTCATCAGAAGATTTAGGCGTTGGCATAGGATTGCCTTCTAAGTCATAAATCACTTTCTCTTGACTTCCGATCTGAATATGCCGATTCAAAATCAACTCCCAAAGCTCCATTTGTTTCTCGAAGGTAAGATTAGATTCGCCTACAAGGAGATTGAGCGCCAAATCAACCTTTTCCCAAGCCATCAACGACTTATCAGAGATTGCATCTAAAACATCCAAGACATTATCAAAAGCCAGATCTAGTGGATACGTAATACCTTCAAACTCAATTTCAGTGGTCAATGGGTCATTCAACCGCATCTAGATCACCTACTTTTTCTTCTTTTTGTTTTTAAGAGCTTTCTTCTTCAACATATTTGCTTTGCGTTGTGCTAACTTGTCTTCACGCTCTTTTGCATCGTTTTCAATTGCTTCAGCAACGTTCTCAGCGATTGGATCAAATAAATCGAACAATTGGACTGCATCTTGGTATTGAGAATAGATTTTTTCATAGGATCCATCACCAAGAAGTGCATCGTACTGAATAGCATTAAGTTCATTAGAGATCTCAATAAGACTTTCAGCATCACGTTTAGTAATATTTTCTTGATCGATCACTAATTTTTCTCGCTTTTTCACTAATGGCGCAATCTTTTCTTCGACCTCGTCTTGAACATCGAAAAAGCGTGTTAACTCTTCGACTGTTGTTCCAAAGAAAAACTCAATTTCTCCGATATTGATAGGGAATCCAGAACGTTTAACTTCAAATTGCATGTTTGTTTCCTCCTAATAAAAAAAGAGGGCAATAAGCCCTCCCTTTTAGTCTTTAGTTAAAATAGTTGGTGTTGACCAAGCTGAACCGGTATAAGGACCGTCATGCAAGAAACGAGCTTTCTCAACATCCGTCGCACCTACACCTTTTTCTCTATATGTCTGAACATAGAGATAAATCTTATCTCCAGCTGTAAGCTCTGGAACATCACCAGCAGCCAATGTCCATGAGTTGGTTTCTGCATAACCCATATTGACCGCTTGAGCTGGGTCTGACTGATTAGCATTTCCATAGTGAATAATGTAACTCTGAGCTTCTTCGACAGCTTCCCAGCTAAGCAAAATTGATCCATCTTCTTTGATTTCCCCGGTTACGTTCCGGGGCGCATTAGGGTGTAGCTTCCGTTACTTCTGGTGTTTTGTCATAAGTGATAGCACAGCTAAAAGGTTCCCAATCAGAAGCTTCACCAGAGCCGACTACGATCTTCTCGCTAAGAGTTCCAACGCCTTCAATTGTCGTTCCGTCTGTTTCAATGATCTTATGCCAAACTTTCCGATCATCACCTTTAGCACGTTTCTTCTTTTTGACAAGTTGTTGAGCTTCTTGCTCCGGATCCCAATAACCAGAAAAATTCCATTTTTCAGTTACACCAGTAACATCTGTCGAAACAGATCCATCACCATCATAATCTGAATAATCTTCCGATTGGATATCGCCATCGTCTTCGATAGTTGTTACGTAACGCCCAAATTTCTTATAGGCGTCTTCCAATGGTTTAGTGTCTGGCTTCGTTGCATCAAAATCAGCAACAAAATGTTGCCGTAGGGCGTTCTTTTTTCTTGCCATTAGTTTGTTTCCCCCTTAGGATAAGTTGTGATTTTTGCTTTAATATCAACCAAAAAGATGTAAGTACCTGTTTCATCCAGTTGATTGATGAATGGTTTGTTTGTAATGCTAATAGAGTCGAAATCAAAAGAGCCATCAGAACTATTTAGCTCCGACAGCTCTTCTAGATAATTTTGTACAAGCCAAAGTGCATTACTTATTTTCTGCTGATCTTGTGACTTCATTGCAAATTCAAAGTTCAACTCTTGATCTTTTGTACCGTCAAAGAATTCTTGGGTCACTTGGCCACCTGCTAACGGGTACAAAACAAAAGCTTCATCCTTTGGTGGTAAATAACCCAGAACACATTTGAGTGGCAGGCTCGGAATAGTATTCACTGATTGATTTAAGCGTTCTATAAAGTCCACTACAACCCGGCTCCTTTCTTAAATGCTTTTATCCAGTCGCTCATAAAGATTGCTTCTGCTTTTAGATCCCATCTTGGTCCGGTTCCTGGAGTCGTGTACTTCCAACCGCCCGGCGCATAGAATTGGCGTCTAGCGTATACGGAAATCCATTCAATCTGACTACCATCTGGAGCGACATTACTCATTTTACGAAGATCGCCGTCTTTTTCAGGAACAAAGTTTTCGTTCATCGTTGAATGCATCCTTGATGCCATATTGAACTGACCACGCTCAAAATTTTCAGTTGACAACTTTTTCCTAACTCCACTTAAATCAACTTTGATACCAGACATCAGACTACCTCCAGTCGCCAACCAATGGACTGTCCATTTAAAATCAACGGTTTAGAAGTAATAATTGTAAACTCATCACCTTTGAACTCAATTTTTGTTGCTACTTTGAAATCTGGTAGCGGTCCACAGTAGCGATCTGTCATGGTGATAGAAGCTTTTGGAGCATCATCAGTAGAGTTTATTCCTGAACGAGTAAACTTTGAAGCAAAGTTAAACCAACAGTTTTCAACCGTCCAGTTTTTAGTAATAGGCTTTTGCCAATCATCTTCTCCGATTACTTCCTTATAGGTAATCGTGTGACAGAACGCTTTTTTTGGTGGTAAACGATAATAACCCATTACCATAGCCCCCTAAACAGCAACCCTGTACCGGATAAAAGCAGGATAGCATCGTCAGACATAATAGAGGGAGACTCGTTTGCTCCGGTATTATTGTATCTACTAGCTTCCGTGACACTTATACCATCAACTGACCAGGATTGTGGACTATTGATCTCAAGTGTCGAGGTAGCATTCGCTTGAAACATATATTCTATTTGAGCAGCAACTGCTTTTTTGAATTTCGATTTGCGAAAATCAATGTCAGATTCTAGATCGTTGAACTGATAAAAATTTCTTGTTTGTACATCAACAAGATCGCAAGCTTTGTTAACAAACACATCGAATTCGTCTTCAGTCATTGATGTATATCCGATTTCTTGGTACTCGGTATAACTCAAGTAAGCCATATGTCCCTCCTTCCAAAAAAGAGAGCTTATTAAGCTCCCTCCGTCACGGTGACTTGGCAAGTTGCAGTTTTGCCATTTACTGTTGTTGCTGTGATCGTTGTAGATCCAGCCGCTACCGCTGTAACTTTACCTTGCACAGGAGTGACAGTGACAATTGCCGTATCGCTCGAGCTAAATTGAACGGATTTGTCACTTGCTTCTGCAGGCGAAACGGTAGCTTTCAACGTCGCTGTGCCCCCAACTTCAAGAGATAACGTCGTTTGATCCAACGTCACTCCTGATGGGGCTACGCTTTTGGGACGTAAGATACATAAATTGCTTTTTTAGCATTGTCAAATACAATCGCATCGTAATAGTCCAAGCCTTTAATTGTGTCTCGGTATCCATTGCGGTCTTGACTAGCCGGAACAGTGTCAACCGTACCAAATTTAACGATTGGAGCAATTGCTGTTAGTGGTGTAATGATGAAGTTTACAGTGTCTTCAATTGTCAAACCAGACATACGGTCTTTTGCAACTTTGATGATTGGCACACCACCGTCGATTTGTGCAACCGTACGATTAATTCCGTTAATTTGCATTTGGTTTGTCGAGAAAGTTTTGCTGACACCATCAGCATTTTTCAATAATCGGTAAGTAGCTGCCGAAACAAACATCACATATCCGCCAGGGACTTCATTGTCTGTCATGTATTCTTCTGCAGCGTCATATGCAGTGAGAATATTTGCCGCAGTCAGAGTTTCATTGATTTTTTTACCTGCATTGTCGAACATAACTTGAATAGCCACTTTGTCACGATGAGGAACAGTAATCAATCGTTTATGTTCAGTTACAACATTGTTAATTGTCAAAGCTGCACTCTCAGATTGATCTAACTGATCTACATCATATGCAAACCAGTCTTCATGAGTAAGTTTGATCGTTTCCTTCTCAATGCTAACTGCACTTCTAGCATTGTCTTGGTTACGTTTGTATTGTGTTGCTTCCACAAATCCACTCATTTTATTGATTCGAACTTCGTTTGCTCCGACAAAGTCAGCTGCAGTGATGCTCTTTGCTCCTTGAGTTAGAACATCCCAAACTTGAGAATCGGCACGGAATTCCTTATCAATAGTTGCTAAGTCTTTACTGTCTAATACTAAAGCCATATTTATTCACCTAATCTTTCTTGAATTTTTTGTACCATCGTTTTTTCATTGCTGCCAGCTCCTTTAGGAATGCCCCCAGCAAAGATCGTAGGAGTTGGTTTATCCTCGTTTTGTTCTTGTTGCTGAAATAAGAATGCTTTGCTTTCTTGTAGGGATTTTAGTTGTTCATCAAATCCTTGTAATTTGCCATCAACGACTTTAATCGTGTCCTTGTCTAATTGAGTAAGGACAATGTCCTCATCAAGCGCCTGTGCTTCTTTAAGCGCCAATTTGATAGCAAAATCTTTCTGTTGTTCAGCAAGTTGCTTTTCGGAATTGGTTTTTGATTCGTCAAACTTTGTTTGTAAGTCAGCAAGTTGCTTTTCGAGATCTT
>NHCFC00100__coassemble_3932_pt1 | contig 5119 bp, 5 predicted proteins | sample NHCFC00100__metabat2_low_PE_022 | metagenome-assembled genome bin NHCFC00100
TCATAGATACCGTAAGGGATTTTATTCTTTATTTAAAACTTTGCAACAGAACCAATCAATTCGATTAAAAGATGACTTGGAGAGAGCGGGAATCGCTCGTACTTGGTGGGTAGTGAACAATAGCATGCTTTCTAGCGGAACAACGAACCCAATGCTTTTAGCAAGAGCACAAAATGAAGAAGTTTGGATTGATAAGGTAGCAGAGCTGTCTAACAATCATTACCCAGTGATTGAATGGAAAGCTGAGGATATTTCAGGAGATGCTTTAAGAGATATTTTATAATTTACGAGATAACTCATATTTTACTCATAAAAGTTTTATCAAGGCAGATCGATCCGATCTGTCTTTTTGAGCCGGATTTTTGCTTTTTATTGAAAACGTATTCTATGATGGATAGATAATAGGAGAGGTGGAGAATATGGAAAAACAATTCGACAAACAATTTATTGGCGGAAAATGGAAGCAAGGTAATAATTCAGAGCATGTGAATGAGGATAAGAATCCCTACACGCAAGAGACGTTCCTGAAGATCCAAGGAGCGAATACAGAAGATGTCGATGAGGCCTATCAAGCCGCTCAAAAAGCACAGAAAGAATGGATGAAGCAAACGCCTCAAGAGCGCAGTGCCGTTATCAGCAAAGCGGCTGAATTGATGGAAGAAAAAAAGGCGGAGATCGTCGAATGGCTGATCAAAGAAGGCGGTGCGACACAAATCAAGGCTGGACTTGAAGTCAGTCTGGCCAAAGGAATCACCGAAGAAGCAGCGAGCTTCCCGATGCGGATGGAAGGGAAAATTCTTCCTACCAATACACCGGGTGAAGAGAGCTTTGCGACCCATCGTCCAGTTGGTGTGATCGGGATCATCAGTCCCTGGAATTTCCCGTTCCATTTGACGATGCGCTCATTGGCTCCAGCTCTTGCGGCAGGGAATGGCGTCGTGATCAAGCCGGCGAGTGACAGTCCAGTAACTGGTGGACTTCTGCCAGCCGCAATTTTTGAAGAAGCAGGTGTCCCAGCGGGCTTAGTCAATGTGACTGTCGGCAGCGGGAGTGAGATTGGCGATTATTTTGTTGGACATCCGATCCCAAGTTTTATTTCCTTTACGGGCTCTACAGCTGTTGGGAAAAACATTGCCAGTCATGCGATGAGCGGGAAGAAGATCAAACAAGTCGCTTTAGAGCTCGGCGGCAATTCACCCTTTATCGTATTGGACGATGCAGATATTGAAGAAGCGGCGCAGGCATTGATCGTCAGCAAATTCATGCACTCAGGACAAATCTGCATGGCCGCTAATCGTGCAATCGTGGTGGAATCAGTCTTTGACGAATTTGTTGCTAAAGTCGTTGAACGAGTGAAAAAACTAACTGTTGGAGATCCCGCAAAAGAGGGAACCGTTGTTGGTCCGATCATTAATCAAAAACAAACGGATCAAATCCAAGAAATCATCCAACAGGCAAAAGATTCAAACGCGCAGTTCCTAGTGGAAGGATCAATCAAAGGGCAAGTAGTGGAACCAGTGGTACTGGTCTCGGAAGATCCTGCGTTGGAGATTTTCCATCAGGAAATTTTCGGCCCCGTTCTGCCAATTTTGAAGGTAAAGGATACGGAAGCAGCGATCCAAGCAGCCAATGATACTGAATATGGCTTGTCCAGCGCACTATTTACAAAAGATTTAACTAAAGGGCGAGCGCTAGCGAATGAAATCGAGGCTGGAATGTGCCACATCAACGGTTTGACTGTCGATGACCAACCAAACGCACCTTTCGGCGGAGAAAAGAATTCTGGTATCGGACGTTTCAACGGTGAATGGGTATTAGAAGAATTTACTCGAACACAATGGGTAACCACCAAATCAGGCAAAGGCCAGTATCCATTTTAGACGTAATTATAGTATTGAGAGGAACCTTCAGCGTTTCTCTCAATACTATTTTTTTATGAACTGACTTTATCTGTAAACTTTTTTTTGCTGAATCCTCTTTATTTTCGTTAACCTTTGAATTATAATTGGTTAACGAAAATAAGGAGGGCTTTTTTTGACAGTAACAGCTGAAACGAAGGCGGCGATTTCTAAAGCAGATTGTTTAGAAATTTTGCATTCCGATAATAATTGGTGGCAGTATTATGCGGCCGCCCTGCAAATCAAGGCAACTAAATCTGGGAACCGGATTCGCTTGAATTCACTGCTGAACGCCAAAAGCGGATTATGCAGCGAGGATTGCGGCTACTGCTCGCAATCAAAGAAAAGTACCGCGGCGATCGACGAATACGATTTGCTGCCAAAAGAGGAAATTTTGCGCAAGGCTTTGATCGCCAAGAAAAATCATTCCAGCGTTTTTTGTATTGCATTGAGCGGGAAACGTCCGTCACGACAAGAGGTGCTGGTTTTAGGCGAGACGATCCAGGCAATCAAAAAAATGATGGCGATCGAAATTTGCTTGTCGATCGGGTTGGTGACGGATGAACAGATCGTTTATTTGAAAAGCTGCGGCACCGACCGCTTCAATCACAATTTAAACACCAGTCGAGAAAACTATTCCGCGATCGCAACGACCCACAGCTATGATGATCGGTTGAATACGCTGAAAAAACTGCGCGAACATGAGTTAAATATCTGTTCCGGTTTTATTTGCGGAATAGGCGAAACGAATGAACAATTAGTAGACTTGGCCTTTGAATTGAAGGAACAGCAGCCGTATTCGGTTCCGATCAATTTTTTATTGCCGATCGAGGGGACAGCCCTTGAAAAGCAGCAGCCATTAACGCCTTTAAAATGTTTGAAAATTTTAACCATGCTGAGAATGGTTTTTCCGGAGACCGAATTGAGGGTGAGTGCCGGAAGAGAATTCCATTTAGGAGAATTGCAGCAACTAGCCGTTTTAATCGTTGATTCGATCTTTCTGGGGGATTATTTGACGGAAAAAGGGGCGGCGATCTCAGCGGATCAAAAAATGCTGGACCTGCTGGGTTTAGCTGTTGAAGGAGCGGCCGATGAGTAATCAGTACATCATTTGCGGGATTGGTACGGATTGTGGAAAATCCGTCGTGAGCGTTCTGCTCTATGACTATTTAAAGAAACGGACGAAACCAGAACCAATACTGGTTAAGCCTGTTCAAACAGGCGCTGCTTTAGACACCGATTTTTATCAAGCCTGTCAAATCAATCGGCAGAATATCTTCAATTTTTACACGATGACCTTAGAGACATCGATTCACACAGCCAGCCACTTAGCTGAAAAAACAATTGATGTGGATCAAATGGTGCACGAGACGGTCTCATTACAAACGAAAAACCGGCCGCTACTGCTTGAATTGGCTGGGGGATTAATGTCGCCGCTCAATGAAACTACGTTGATGATTGATTTTGTCGAAGCGCTTCAACTTCCGGTGATTGTGGTGGTTGATAATTACCTTGGGGCGATCAACCACGCACTGTTGACGACCGAGGCTCTGAAAAATCGAGGGATTCCGATTGCTGGATTGATTAATAATACCTCCAAGAAAGAGAACGCTTATGATCAGACTTCTCTTGAAATTATAACGGGCTATACCGGTTTATCGGTGATTGGAAGGGTGCCCTATTTAACAAAAATTGAGGATCAACTAACAGAACCAGATAAAAAAAGCGAGTTGGTAAAGGAGTGGCAATTGAATGTATCGCAAGCGAACTAATGAAATGACACGGATGGCGCTGTTTTTCGCCTTATTGATCGTAACCGCAAAATTGGTGATTCCGCTGCCCTTGTTAGACTATTTATCGTTACAGATCATCACCGTTTTTCTGATCTATCCATTTCTAGGAAAAAAAGACGGATCGATCGTTATGATTAGTTATCTAATTTTGGGCGTCATCGGTTTGCCGATTTTTGCCAGCGGCGGAGGTTTCGCTTATGTTTTTAAGCCGACCTTTGGCTTTTTGCTGGCCTTCGCAACGCTGCCACTGATTCAGGCGTTGCTGACTCAACTTGTTCGCCAACAAAAGTGGTCGCCGCTAACAAGAATGCTGATAATTAATTATTCAAGTCTGTTTTATATTCATCTAATCGGAATCGGTTATAAGCTGGTGATTTTACGACTGGCAACGCAAAATTTTGCCGCACTTTCCAGTATTTTGACAGTTACGACACTGATCGATCTTTCCTGTGATATTCTGTTGGTCTTTGTCGCGAGCGTAGTGACACTGAAAATGAAGTCCTTACTTGGTGTCAAAGCGAGCGGACTTTTCAATTAGCAATGGAAAAATGATCCTGCACTTCTTTAATAGAAGAAATCAGGATCATCTTAAAATTTCTGGCTTTATTTCCGCACATTTCCGGCCAAATATTTCTGGCAGCGGCGATAACTTGTCAACACCTTTTCTGGAACATCGACATGCGGGATAAAGTTTGCGCCATTTGGTCCATAGCCTTCTTTGTCATCATTGAGTCGGCGAATCTCGCCAATCACTAACGATAAGAAATACTCCGGCGCCCACCAAGTATCCATTTGCGGATTTTCAAAATGGGGACGAGTATCAAAATCAATTAATTTCGGCTGTTCGAAAAAGAGCGGTTGGATCGCGGCTAAAGGCAAGCCCCATTCTTTACTGAAGGTAAGATGCGATCGTTTTTGAACTAACGGATCTTGGACGAGCCAAAAATTTTGCGGTGCAGCTTGGTCAAAAAGTTCATAAGAGAAGCGAGCGTTTTCTCCAGTATTCGTTGATTTCTTTTCTAAACGTAAAGTGAGCTCGCGAGAACAGTAATGCAAGAAGACTTCCTGCGTGATTTCCGCTTCTGAAAGGTCTGACCACTCAGAGCGAACCAACTCAGGATACATCTTTTTACAATTCGCGATCAATGGGGCGGTGCCGTGACCGATCCCGCCAACAAAAAGCACCTGCTGAATGCTCGCTTCACTTTCACAAAATTTTGCGGCGGAAACAATCAAGTTTGGTAAGCTGTTGCCGGCAATCACTAATGTATCGGATTGAAAATGTTCGTTTTCGGGAATCGTCGTCAGATAATCGACGAGGGTAGCAAAATCAGACATGGCTGCCTCCTTAAAAATTTAGTCAATAGAATCTCCGGTTCTGTTGCAAAGTTTTCCAAAAAATCTATTTTAGTGTAAAATTGAGAAAAA